>Ga0364894_10249_pt1 | contig 26218 bp, 28 predicted proteins | sample ExccelJu500001D4_FD_206942 | JGI IMG/M metagenome (GOLD analysis project Ga0364894, IMG submission 206942) | Enriched cells from Trout Bog Lake Hypolimnion, Wisconsin, USA - BchlTB.July16.5000.01.D4 | ecosystem: Environmental > Aquatic > Freshwater > Lake > Hypolimnion/Profundal zone | place: USA...
CGAGCAAGCAATGTCTTACCGGTACCTGGAGGGCCGTAGAGTAGAACTCCCTTTGGAATCTTTGCGCCGATATCTTGGTACTTCTTAGGGTCAGAGAGAAAATCTTTAATCTCGCGAAGTTCTGCAACAGCCTCATCTGCTCCAGCAACATCTGCAAAGGTGCTCTTTGGCGCCTCTTTTGATTGCAGCTTCGCCTTTGATCTTCCAAAGGAGAAGATGCGATTGCCGCCTTGAGCATTGGACATAAATAGAAGAAGTAGAAAACCGATAAGCAGGAAGGGCGCAAAACTAAAGAAGAGAGACTCCAGGAATGAGGTCGTCGGAACTTTTACATTCCAAGCCTTTGCAGGAGGGTTGCTGATTAAAAGTTCGGTGATTTGCTGCTCTTCATTTGAGAGATATGAGGCGACGAGATGAGTCGCCCCGTTTACAGATTCACCGCTCTTGAGAATAACTTCGATCTTCTGATCTTTATCTATAACCAAGGCGGAATCGACTTTGTTAGTAGAAATCTCGTTGATGATGGTTGAGGTGTCTACCGGGGTGTAGGTGACTCCGCTGCCTGAAACTTTTCCAAGAGCAACCACCAGAATCAAGGCGAGGACAATCCAAAAGAGTGGACCCCGTATCAATTTGCGGATCCGCTTGCGGGGAAGTTTTATCTTTGTATCTGCCATTGCTCTTCTCTATTATCTGCGCTCGGAGTAAACGGATAAATCAGACGATTTATTTCCACTAATCAGGAGTAAACGCCCTTAGCCAATATTCCAATAAAGTCGAGGTTCCGATATTTCTCGTTGTAATCCAGGCCGTACCCAACAACGAATTCATTTGGAATATCAAAGCCTACGTATTTCACATCAACATCGACCTTCGCCGCATCTGGCTTACGCAACATCGTGAAGATCTCAACGCTCTTGGTTCCGCGGGATTGCAGATTTGATTTGAGCCAGGCAAGAGTTAATCCAGTATCGACGATATCTTCAACAATCAAGACATCTCGTCCAGATATATCTCGATCCAGGTCCTTAAGAATTCGAACAACACCACTCGATTTAGTTCCCGAGCCATATGAAGTGACGGCCATCCAATCCATCTCAACATGTCTGTTGAGAGAGCGAACGAAGTCGGCCATCGTCATCACCGCACCTTTAAGAATGCCGATAACTAAAAGATTACGTCCCTCGTAATCTTGTTCAACTTGAAGCGCAATCTCTTTCAGGCGAGCTTGGATCTCTGGCGCTGAAACAATGACGCGATCGATATCTTCGCCTGCGGTGCTTAAATCCACGATGCTCCTTTATGAACTCAGGTCTTACTAACTCTGGTGTGAGAGCGAAAGTCTGCCCGAAATTCGCTCCACCTTCACACCACCAGGGAGCGAAATCTCCCCCTGACCGTGCCAATTCGTGATCAACGCCTCAACTGGGGCTACATGTTCGGCGCTCAATGACCCCTCGGGGGCACCCATTGCATAAATGGAGAGCCTGAGTAGGCGAATTCGAAGGGCTTTAGGCAGGCTCTCTAGTTCGGAGACCTCTAGATTGGCGGGATCAGCCCCTGCAAATAGCTCCCCTGCCAGAAGATCTAGGGCATCGGCATCCTCCCTCAGTATTGAGGCGCTACGTGCCAGTGCGCTCACAATTCCAGGCCCAAGAGTTGATTCCAGGAGAGGTAAGACCTCTCTGCGAACTCGAACCCGGGCATATTGAAGATCGGAATTGTGCGGATCCTCCCAGGAAGTAATTCCATTCTCCTGGCAGGCCAGTTCAGTAATCTCTCGACCCACCTCCAACAAGGGGCGAATAAATTTTCCATTAACTTGAGCGATACCGGAGAGCGACCTAGTTCCAGATCCGCGGGCTAAGCCAAGGAGTACCGATTCGGCCTGATCATTCTTGGTGTGAGCCAAGAGGAAATAATCTGGTTGGTATTTAGCGATCGCTTCATCAAAGGCTTGGAATCGAGCTCTTCTGGCTGAGCTCTCCATCCCATCGCTGAGGACGACATCAACCTTTACAACTTCAACAGTTTCAAATCCCAGCGCTTTCAATGTCTCACTCGCATTGTGTGCGACATCAGCTGATCCTTCTTGCAGTTGATGATCAACGATAATTGCAATCACCTCAATGCCCGCGCTCTTGGCCTCTAAAAGTGTGGCGACCGCCAGTGCCATAGAGTCGGCACCGCCTGATACACCAACGAGGAGGCGAAAATCAGATCGCTCAATCCATGGACGAACCGCATGTCTGATGACCATCGTCGCCTTCATGGCGCCAAGCCTAATTGTTAAACCCGACCACCTGAAGGCATTAGTCCGCTAACGCTGTACATGCTGGAATAGAGAAGCCCTGTGCGAGTTGAATTGGCCTCCCACATCATTCCATTACCAGCGTAGATAGTGATGTGGTGAATATTTTGAACGGTGCCATCATATGAATAGAAGAGCAAGTCACCTGGAATCAATTGAGTGAGTGGTACGCGCTCAGTATCAACGAAGTAGAGAGCGGCATTGAGGCGGGACCAGTTAGGCCAACCTAATCCTGCTGCGTGATATGCGGCGTAGACCAAACCAGAACAGTCGAAACTATTGGGTCCTTGCGCTCCCCAAACATATGGCTTTCGTGCAAGGACTTGGGCCTTGGCATATGCCAGCGCTTTGGCACGAATCGCATCTGTGCCACGAATCGTGGTTCGTCCGGTAAATCCTCGATCAGGCCAGATCTTCGCCTGCCCTTTGGTATGAGCCGCGGTATTTGCGCTTGATTGCTCCAACTGCCAGAGAGCCAACTGTTGCTGCAAGGTGATTCGCACATTGCGAGCCTTCACAAGTTCTGCCATGAGTTGGGCCTGAACCGCACGCAATTTCGCAACCTCAGACGCTTGTGCAGATTGTGCTGCTGCGGCAGCAGCCTTTGCTGCAGCTACCTTGGCCGTTGCTGCAGCTTGGGCATTCTTTGCCGCCGCCGCTGCCGCCTGGGCCGCTTGCGCAATGACGAGAGCGCTCTTGTAACGCGAGAGAGCGACAGAGTCAGTCGCCCCCACTTGATTCAAAATACTCAACCGGTCTACCAAATCCTGTGGTCCATTGGAATCCAAAAAGCTATTGAGAGTCGTGAATCCCCCGCCCATGATGTAGGCGTTGGCAGCCATTCGACCAATGGTCTTATTTGCTTCAGCAACTGCTACCTCCGTGAGAGCCGCATGTGCAGTCGCTAAATTAGATTGATGAGTAGCAACAACGAGCGCCGCCTGCGCGTTCTGAAGTTGAACCTGCTTCTGTTGGGTAATCGCAGTCAACTGCTGCAAAATATTTTGAGCCGAATTTAATTGACTCGTGGCTGCGGCGGCCGCGGCGGCTTTGGCATTTTCTGCAGCTTGGGCTGCGGCAATCTGCGCCTTTGTGGGAGCTGTGACCTTTGGCTTCGGTTTCGCGCTCGGTGTAGCTGCGAGCGAAGTTGCAGGAATCGACATGAGAACAGCAGCGCACAACGCTACATGCCGAATACGTCGCTTAGAAATCATGGAGCCAACCATTCGTGGGGGAAGTAACACTCAAGGATAAGCGATTTTCTTATGTGGAGCAGTTAATGACTCGGTGTGAATTTGCTGTGTTCTTTAGTTTGCAACATCCCGACGCTTGAAGAGCACAGAGACAATAGAGAATCCAAAGAGCAAATAGATTGCAGATAAGGCAAGTGACCATTTATAACTGACCGTATCCGAACCGCCTTGCGCAATATTGTCGAAGTTCTGACCGGGCAGCCATTTTTGGGTGCTCGAGATAACTCCACCGAGGATGGTCTCCAGGATCAGAGACCAAATAACTCCAGTCGCAATAGCGCTAATCGGAGATCTAAAGAGCAGGCCCAAGATCATTCCAAAAGTTCCGAAGGCGATTGTGGTAAGCAGAACATTGGCAAAGGTTCTCCCCAACAGACTCAGTGCATTGGCGGTAAACCATGCCGAAGTGGTGACTTTCGCATGAGGAGCAAGTCCATATGAAACACCTATTGCCACGATGGCATCAAGGAAGACGAGAGCCACCCCGAAAATAATCATGGAGATATATTTTCCGAAGAGAATCTTCATGCGAGAAGGTTGCCGAACTAAAAGGTTGCGCAAAGTACCCAGTGAATACTCTTGTGCAGTCTGTGAAGCAAATACGCAGAGAGCGGTTATGCCTAAGAAGAACGAGACGATTTTAAATCCATAGACCAGACCCGTTGCCTGACTTAAAGTTTCTGGCGAGATAATGTCCCCACGCCTGCCGCTACCTTGACCTGAGTTGGCGCGCAAAAAGACGATCGATGTAAAGAGCGCGGTGAGCGCTGCAACGACCAGAATCGTAGATATTAGAAGTGTAGGGCGGCGAAGCTTACGTAGCTCTGCGCGTACGACGTTAAACATTTTTACTCCCCCGTCATTTCAAAGAAGGTCTCTTCGAGCGTCGGCTGCGTCGCTGTAAGCGAGGCCAGTGTGACTCCAGCATTAAAGGCGAGACGATTAAATGTCGCACCCCATTCAGCATCAGCAACTATGTGTACGGCGCCATCAGTAACCGATGCCTCTCGTCCATGGCGAGTAGCAATCTCCAACAACTTATTGAGATCGACTGTAAATTCTGGTTGTACAACTAACGTCGCGATCTGCGCTGCAAGCAAATCTTTCGTTCGACCTGAAAATAGAACTTTTCCTTCGCGCAGCATGACGAGGGACTCCGCAATCATCTCTAACTCCGAGAGCAGATGCGAGGAGACGAAGACGCTTGTACCATCAGATGCCAAATCTTTAATCAAATTTCTAACTTCTTGAATGCCAGATGGATCTAATCCGTTGGTAGGTTCATCGAGAACCAAGAGTTTTGGATCTGGCAATAGCGCAGCTGCAATTCCTAGGCGCTGCTTCATGCCCAATGAATAAGTTTTGTATTTAGAGTTGCCACGATCTGCCAACCCAACCTTCTCTAGAAGATGTGGGACGCGATCTTGTGAAAATCCGCCGAGTGAGGCCAGCACTCGCAAATTTTCACTACCACTAAGGCCGGGATAGAAGGCCGGTCCTTCGATCATGGCACCTACCCTTGGTAGGTAACGCTCTGGATGAGAAATGCTCTCGCCTAAAACGGTCCCGGTTCCACCAGTAGGAGCGATAAGCCCAAGAAGCATTCTGATCGTGGTTGTCTTTCCGGAACCATTTGGACCCACAAAGCCACAGACCGTTCCGAGGGGAACCTCAAATGTTGCGTGAGAGAGCGCGCTGCGCTCCCCATAAACCTTGCTCAGATCTGTAACTGAGATGGCAGTCGTCATTTGATAACCATACGGGTACTAGCCGAGAAAATCCTGAGTCGAAATTAGGTGTGGATTAATTTCGTGGAGTTTTAGACATCTTGCTTAGCCGGTATGTGCTTAGGCGGTGTGCGCTTAGGAACTGTGCTTAGCCAATAGGGTCGCAATTACCAGGATCAGCGAATAAACGCTCAAATAGGTAATCGACCAATGAAATAGCTTGATGGCAGATTGCTGCGACTGCTCCCCGGAGATCTTTGTGAGTTCAATGGCGAATCCCAGTGCCAAAAGCACAGTGACTAGGTAACTCCACCAAGGAAGATGCGCGCTCGCGAGGACTAGAACCGAGAAGAGCACCATGAAAATGGTGTGGAACCACATCTGCTTCTGCACCGATTTGATGCTGGCAACTACTGGAAGCATGGGTATCCCCGCTGCCGCATAGTCCTCTTTGTACTTAATGGCCAGCGCCCAGAAATGTGGCGGAGTCCAAAAAAAGATGAGGAAGAAGAAGAGCCAAGCGGTGAATGAAAGCGAGTTGGTGATAGCGGCCCAGCCAATGAGAACTGGCATACATCCGGCTACTCCACCCCAGACAATATTTTGTGAGGTACGACGCTTGAGCCAGATTGTGTAACCGACGACGTAAAACAAGATTGCAAGGAGGGTGAGCAGTGTGGCAAGTACCGTCGTGAAAATGAGAAAGATCAGAAGCGAGAGGATGGTGATGACAAGCGAGAATGCAACGGCTTGTTGTTCGTTAATCTCACCACTCACCAATGGTCGCTTGCTGGTTCGCTTCATCAGTCGATCTGACTCGACCTCAATGACCATATTGAAAGCATTGGATGCGCCAGCTGCGAGGGTGCCGCCGATAAGAGTTGCAATCGTGACACCGAGTGGAGGGAAACGATGAGCATGATTTTGAGCATACGTTGCCATGAAGAGTGCGGGCAGAGTTGTCACGAGTAGAAGCTCTACAACTCGCAATTTCATCAATGCCACATAGGCGCCTACATGGCTCATGCCTAGATTCTAGCCTCCAAAACCTTAGTTCTGTCTCTTGGCTATCGAACCCAACATCTGATCAATGGTTACGCGCGCTGCTTGCCGAGCGCTTTCCAGGTTGTGAATGTGATTGGCGATAATCACGAAGATGTACTGACTTGACCCCACCGTAACGAAACCCGCCAAACTGACCGTGGTATTTATCCAACCAGTCTTCGCATGAACGAGGCCAATGGCATTTGGCGCATCATTTACAAATCGAGTCTTGAGCGTCCCGGTCTCGCCTGCGGTGGGAAGGCCAGCCATGATCGGTTGGAATTTCGGGATACTGGAAATTGCTACTAGTAGGTCGGCTACCTCCCGAGCGCTCACCCGAGTCTCGTGCGAGAGCCCGTTGCCGTCATAAATATGCATACCCGAGTGGGGAACACCTAAATCATCGAGCACCTTTTCGAAGGCTGCTTGTATTCCCGCTGCATCAGTTCCAAATCCCAATGTATGGGCAGCCAAGCGGGCGAGCCGATCCGCCAGTACGTTATCGCTGTATAGCAATGTGAATTCAATTATCTTCCCCAGCTTGGGAGATTCCACAGATGCGATTTCATTCGTACCTTCTGTAAGGCTATTAACCTTCACCGCGTTGATGGTCAGTCGCCCCGAGAAGTAACGCTGTATCGCCTTGATATCAAGGGCATACATATTGTTGTAGTCCAAGGTGATGGATTTACTATCGGGATGCAATTCCAATACCTTATTAATAAGTGTTGGTAAGAAAGCACGCTGATACTTCTGTGCTTCAAATGGGCTCTCGGTCATCCATGGATCGCCACTTCCCGCCAAGAGATACGTATCAGGTGTTGCCGTCTCGCTTATGGTTGTTTTAAAGACCATATCTGCACTCAGGGCGCTCAACACGGTTGTCATAGAAAACAATTTGAGGACGGATGCTGGAGCTCGGCCGATATCGGGATCAAGCGAGTAAATGGTTTCATGAGTGGTGGGATCTATAAGGACAATCCCAGGATGATTGAGAGTTGGTGACGCAGAGAGTTTTATGAAAAGTGTGGGAATGGCAAGAGCCTGGGCCGGCACAACCGATGAGATTAAGAACGAAAGGGCGATAGTTCCGATAAGCGTCAGTGATCTCCTGCGAAGCATGGGGTGATTATGCCTGCCAAGTATGGGAATTCATGGATTAAGGTGACGGGGTGGCTGCAGAAATTGGACCGGGTGAATTCTTTCCCGTTGTAGGTGTCGGACCTCACGAAAAGCCCTGGCCAAACGATCCCCGGCTCGACCCAGAGCTGTTAGAGAACGGCGATCGGCGCAATGTTTTAGATCACTACAGGTACTGGAAGGTCGAGTCGATCGTCGCCGACCTTGATACCAAGCGCCATCCGTTACAGATCGCAATTGAAAATTGGCAACACGATTTAAATATTGGCTCGGTGGTCAGAACCGCAAATGCCTTCAATGTGAGCTACGTGCACATAGTAGGTAAGCGGGATTGGAACCGACGCGGCGCCATGGTGACAGATAAATATCTGCATGTGCTGCACCATCCAACAGTCGAGGACTTTGCGACATGGTGCCAAGAGAATGACGTCCCAATTATCGGTATCGATAATCTACCGGTCTCACAGCAACTAGAAAATTATCAACTTCCCGAAAAATGCGTGCTCTTCTTTGGCCAAGAAGGTGCCGGAATGTCGGATGAAGCGGTGGCAATCTGCTCGGTGATTCTGGCGATTGCCCAGTATGGATCTACGCGCTCTATGAACGCCTCAGCTGCAGGTGCCATAGCGATGTACGCCTGGGCGATGCAGCACCTAAATCCGCATCTCTAACTATTCGTCCTCAATTACCTCAGTGACGGAGGTTAGTCGGCGTTCGATCTCATCGGCCTCATCAAGTCGACCTAGTTGACGCAGAACTCCTGCAATGTGGCGCTCTATCTCAACAATGAATTCGAAATCTTTCCACTCACTCTCAGTGGCGATTTCAAGCACGCGCTCTAAGGTATCAAGGCCATCTTGCTCTTGACCCGTCAGAATCTGTGCCTTGCCAACCTCAAGGAGTGAATAGGTCTCGCGGCGATGATCATGTGCAGTGACAAAGACGTCGAGAGATTTCTGCGCGGCAATGAGCGCTTCCTCGCCAAGTCCGAGCTCTATCAAGGCATGTGCAATCTTCTGATCGCAACGAGCCACATTGATAACTTCTTTGAGGCTCTTAAATAGGGCGCGCGCTTCACGAAATGCTTCAAGTGATTTCTCGTGTTGACCGAGTTCACGGTGGGCACAGCCGATCAGATGTAGATCATTAGCCGCGCCGGATTCATTGCCATCCACTAAATGCTCTTGGACACATTCGCGCATGCACTCAATCGTCTTCTCATAATCCTTCGCGCCAAAACACCACTCACCGAGGGTGCAGGCTAAATCGATCGCTAAAGGCGATTTCGATTCACGCAAGAGATCAACGGCCTTGCTCATCGCTGTGGCTGCCTCAGAATTTCGCTTGAGCTGATTGAGGTTGTAGCCAATTGCGGAATAAGCCTGAGCTAAACCATCAGCAGGTGCGACAGCGCCCAACTCGGTGTAGATATCCCGAGCGGTCTCGGCGAGCGCCAGCGCCTCGTCGTATTGGCCGCGAGCGTAAATTCGAGCGCTCAACTCGTAATAAGTATTTGCACGTTCTAGGCCGGTGGTTTCAGGAATGCGCTCCCACAACATCTCTTCGGTGACGATGTCATCTAAGCCATTGTCTTCATCTTCGCTCAAGGTTTTACCCCCTGTATGCCCTAGGTCACCTGTCACAACGCTTCCCACGCCGGAAGGCGCATGACTGAGTGCTTCCCTTACAGTAGCAACTCATGGCATAACCGCGCTGCGCAACGCAGGAAGTATCCTTAGGCCGTGACCCTGGATCGACGTAGATTTCTGAGAAATAGCGCAGCAGTTGCTGGAGCGACACTTATTTCGGGCATTTCGGACCTTGAATTTGAGACGGATACCGCGAACGCTGCCAACCCTGATATTGCACATGGTTCGCGAAAGAAACCTCAGGTAGCACTAACTTTTCATGGTGCTGGCGATCCTGCGATGGTGCAGAAACTCCTCTCAATATTTAAGAGCAGTTCAACTCCAGTTTCAGTATTTGCCATTGGAAAATGGTTGCAGGGCTACCCCAGTGTCGCTAAGCAGATACTTGATGCGGGATATGACCTGGGAAATCACACCATGAATCATTACCAAATGAAGACACTTAATGCCAAGCAAGTCGATGCAGAGATCGCTGGCTGCGCCGCCGAGCTTAAGAAATTAATTGGCAATCACGGAAAGTGGTTTCGCCCATCCGGTACGCAATACTCAAATGCAATCATTCGTAAAGCTGCCCTGAAATATGGTTATAACCAATGCATTGCATACGATGTTGACTCACACGACTATCAAGATGTCGGGAAGCGCATTGTGTTAGCGGACATCAGTAAGTCAATAAGAAATGGAAGCATTGTGAGCATGCACTTTGGACATCAGGACACGATTGATGCCATGCCAACTCTGCTTGAAAATTTACACGCTAAGGGGCTAACTCCCGTCACGCTCACCACATTGCTTGGAGCATAACAATGAAGAAATCCGCTGTAATTCTTGCGCTAGTAGCAATCGCTATTCCATTTAATGTGCAAGCGGCGACTCCATTAGCAGGCATGCCTCCCGTCACCGATCCGAACAATATTTATGCAGCCGATGGGCCGAACAATTTCAGCCCTGTCGTAGCGAACTTCCCAGAGCGGGTTTACGTTCCAAACCACACTGGTAACAGCGTGACCGAGATTGATCCTAAAACTTTCAAAGTCATCCGCACCTTTTCTGTTCCTAAAGGGCCACAACACGTTGTTCCATCCTGGGACCTTAAAACCTTGTGGGTCAATGATGATGAGGGAAATCATCTCACGCCCATCGACCCGAAGACTGGGCTACCAGGCAAATCGATCTACGTACATGATCCATACAACCTCTACTTCACACCCAATGGAAAATATGCCATCGTCATGGCCGAGGCAGATAAAGAGATGGTCTTCCGCGATCCCCACACCATGGCAATCAAAAAAATTGTCCACGTCTCTTGTGAGGGGCTCAACCATGCTGATTTCACTGCAGATGGCAACTTCTTTGTCGCCTCATGCGAATTCTCTGGAACCCTGATATTGGTTAATACCGCAAAGATGAAAGTAGTCAGCTACTTCAAACTTCCATCCACGTATTTAAATGGGAAGTTTCTTCCGACTTATCAACACATGAATGCCGCTGATGCACCCACTCCACAAGATGTAAAGATTTCACCTGACGGTAAGACTTTTTACATCGCGGATATGATGGAGAACGGCGTGTGGGTTATGCCTGCCGATCACTTTGGCAAGGTCTCATTGATTCATACCGGCGTTGAGGCTCATGGACTTTATGTAACTCGTGATTCCAAGTACCTTTTAATCTCCAACCGAGGTGAAGGAAGCGTTTCGGTGTTGCGCTTTTCGGATAATAAGATCGTTGCAAAGTGGAAGATCCCGAACGGGGGCTCTCCCGACATGGGAAGTATCTCCGCCGATGGAACCCAGTTCTGGGTCTCGGGGCGCTATAACAACGTGGTTTACGTATTCGATATCGTCCACGGAAAATATCTACGAAGCATTCCAGTAGGTAAGGAGCCGCACGGCCTATCCTTCTATCCACAACCTGGTCGCTATTCGCTCGGACATACGGGAGTATTTAGATAATGAAATCTCAACGCTGGGTGCCCGTCTGGATTGGTCGACTTACTTTTCTCGTTGGTCTCTTCGACATACTTGCTAACGTCTCTCGCAAATTTCGAACGCCAGTACACAAACTTGATCACGTAATTCCGGTATTCCTTAACGGAACCGCATTAGCTACTGCGATCTTCACTGGACTTCTATTGATGATCTTGGCTCGCGGGCTTTCTAGACGCAAACGTCGCGCTTGGGTACTCGCCCTCATCATCCTCTGTGTTAATTTGGCTACCGAACTATTTAGAACCAATCATCATCCACTCCAAATTGGTCTCTCATTAGGAAGCATCGCTCTGCTGCTGGTATTTCATAAATCTTTTTACGCAAAATCTGATCCCAGCACCAAGATGCAACCACTTATTGGTTTTGGAATAGCTTTAGTAGTCCTATTTCTCGCGAGTTTGCTACTCCTGAAATTCCGTAGCAACTACGAGATCATCGGGTCACCTTCTTATAAAAACATCTTCCTCTTTATCGTTGAAGGTTTCATTGGAATAACAGGCCCAATTAAATTTACCTCGGAGCGTTCATCCGATCTCATCGCATTTACTCTGGGAACATTTGGTGTCTTCACCCTCATCGTTCCGCTCTGGCTCTATTTCCGTAGAGTCAAACCCATACCTAAGATGTCCGATGAGGATATGGATCAAGTTCGTAAGTTAATCAAACATGATCTAGAACAAGATTCTCTCGGTTACTTCGCGACCAGACGCGATAAGAGCGTCGTGTGGGCTTCAAATCGCAAAGCGGGAATCGCTTATCGAGTACAAGGTGGCGTGATGCTTGCTAGTGGTGACCCATTCGGTGAGTACAGCCTCTGGCCCGAGGCAATTGCTGAGTTCATCAAGATTGCCGATGAACATGCCTGGACTCCAGCTGTGATGGGTTGCAGTGACCGTGGCGGCGAAGTCTGGGTGGAGCACGCCGGAATGATCGCGATCGATATCGGCGATGAAGCGATTATCGATGTCAAGGATTTCACTCTTGAAGGCCGACCTATGGCAAACGTTCGACAGATGGTGAACCGCATCAAGCGCAAGGGCTACTCGTGCACCACTCACAAGTGGTCGGAACTTGATAACGATACGCGGAGTCAACTTCGCAAGTTGGCCCACGAATGGCGTTACGGAGTTGCAGAGCGCGGTTTTTCTATGTCGATGGATCGCTTCGGTGAAGATTTCGATCCTGATACCTACATCACCATAGCTTGGTTAAATAACGAGATAAAAGGTCTGCTCTATTACGTTCCATGGACCACTAATGGCTTATCTCTCGACCGCATGCAGAGAGAACGTGGAACTGATCCTGGTGTTAATGAATTGATGATCGTCGAAACAGTGGAGTATGCACGCGCTAATAATTTGGCTCACGTCTCTCTTAACTTTGCCGCCTTTAGGTCACTCTTTGAACGTGCCGACAAGATCAGCGCTGGTCCCATCACTCGAGGCATGCGTAATCTCATTAGGTTTACGTCAAACTTCTTCCAGGTTGAGTCCCTCTATCGCTTCAATGCGAAATTTCAGCCAGGGTGGGAGACGCGCTACGTTCTCTATCCTCGCGCCGCAGATCTTCCAAAAGTTGGTTGGGCAGCGCTTCGAGCCGAGAAATTTATTTCTGGATTCCGCTCGCGCTAGGCCCTGGATTAGCAGCTGGCGAAGAAATATCGGTTACTCCGCTAATCCATAGGAAACCTGTAGCCACAAAAGGTTTCCATACCCCTATGTTGTGTCCACCCTTAGGTATCTGAACATATTTAATTGGGATCAAAGAATTTGCACTCTGCATAAATTGTTGAGCTGCTGAGTTAGCAAAATGATCTTTGAGAGAGGCGATAATCATGATTCTGGTGTTGCGTGGATTGTGTTTTAAATAATTAATGAGGTCGTAATGATTCCCAAGATAATTCTTCTCGCGCTTTGATAAACCGATGGAGAGAATTGGTTTGAAATAACCTGCCAGTGAAACTCCAGATGAATATTGATCTTGATGAAGCACGGCAACTTCCGCGGCGCACCAGCCACCCGTTGAGTAACCGAATGAAGACCAGAGTCGATTGTCGATTCCCATAAATGTCTGCATAAATGTCTTCATATCTTTGGTGATCCAGGTTTCCACCTTAGCTCCGCCCACAAAGTTCATGCATTCGGTATCTTGACCAGGTTCCACATTAATTGCCGGAATAACCGCCAAGGTAGGAGGTATCTTTCCCGCGTTCTCCAAATCTTCCATAGTTGTAATTCCATCAAGCGTGCCTATCCAGGTTTGAGGAACTCCAGGAGTACCTGGGAACAACTCAACTACTTGATATGTATTTCCGAGAGCGTGGGCTGGACTTTCTAGTTCTCGCGCCAATGTTGGCGATGCAACGACGTATACGACATTTGAGATTCCAGATGCCGCGCCTTTAATCACTTTGCGAAAAATTAAACTTCCACCCTTAGTTTTGGTGGCAGAGAGTAGATCTTTAACGCTAATTTGCGAGAGCGCTGTAGGACTAATGGCGATTTTTTGGTACTCCCCTTGAGCACCAATGAGGTCAGACCATGAGGAGTAAAACTCACCTGATCGATTGATCGTTACGCCCATGGAGGCCAAGGCAAAACATTGAATAGCGATGATCAGCGAGAAGCGAACGGTGATGTTCTTCCAGTTATGAACCGCGAACTTATGCCAGAAATAGACAGTTGCTATCAGGAGTGCCGCTGTGGCGATCCAGAAGTAAACCTCGGTTGATAGCGATAAGAGCTGAAACATAAGGCCTTAAGTTTACTAAGTTAAACCTTATTCAATCTCTCGCGGAGGATCATCTGAGTCGTCATAGGGTTCCTGCGGTTGCGAAAGTTTCCAGTACATGTAGTAGATGAAGACTCCAAAGAAGGGCCACTCCAATACATAGACCCAACTAAGGTGGTTTCCCCCTAGAGCGCGGTTAAATTCAAAAACGCCCATCAATCCGCAGAGAGGCAACCCCCATAGGACCCAGCGACGCTTTGGCTCTGGGGTATTTTCAGAGTTCTGGTTGGAGCTCATCTTCCTCTTCCGCTATTAGTTGCTCATGGGCGAACCAATCCTTGGCAGCAAGGACAATCCAGATGGTATCTATCAACATTCCCATCGCCCACATGATCGCTCCACCTTGGTGCTGATCGGCGAGCCCCATCTGCATCGAAGTATGGGCCGGGAGGGAGTGAAGTACACGATTTCCTGAGTATAAAAAGAACCCCACCATCGTTTCAGGCAACATCATGGCAAAGAGCGAGATCACGCGGAGGGAGTGTGGGACGAAAAATGGGTGCGGGTTGCCCTCCATCACCGGGTAGTAATAAATCAAACCACCCAAGAGAAAGAGCATTAACTCAAAGCAGTGAGCATTTGGGTTTGTCATCCCCAGGTTTGCAAGCGGAGAGAAATGGGTACCAATCAGGACAATGAGAAATAGGGTGAAGCCAACTTGGGGTCTAAAGAGGTTGCGAACCGCACGATTACCTCCGATGCTCCGGACAGTTGTGGCGAGCTTGGGCCGTTTAGAGGCGAGCGCAACAGCTATGGGAGCACCAAGGACCAGAAGCGGCGAGATCAACATCATCAATCCAATATGTTGAATCATGTGCACCCAAAAAATTCGCACTGCGTAGTGCGGGACTGGCCCCACTAACAAACCAAATGTCAGAACAAGCCCTGTGAAGAAGCAGATCTGACGGAGCAGCGAGATTGATTGACGGGCGACCTTCTCCGAGATGTACCAATACCCGGCACCTATGATGAGTAGCGCAAAGAAGAGATCCCAGATTGGGTTAAGTCTCATACTCATCAACCTCTCAACTGACACTCAGCAATGCTCCGGAGAGCACATGAGTGCTAACCCTCAACAGCCAAAAACTTTTCGCGAGCAGTTAGCAATAAAGTGTTTCCCAGATCACATATTAGGCGTATTGTCCACCTAATCATTCTCAGACACCCCACACTTACCCTCAAGAAAGGATGTCCGTGGAAACAGCCACACCCTCAAAGGCGAGGACCACGATAGGTGCGCTGCTCGCAGTCGTACTCGGAATCGTAGTTGTCGCCGGCGTTGGCTTAACTCTTCACAGTGTTTCAGCCGACCCTCAGCCAAAACTTTATGCAACCAAGGTAGGCACTGTTACCGCCGCCGATGGAAAAACATATAACCACTACACCATCGCCGACGGGGTCTATCCAGATCCAATCAACTCTAAGGCGCATGGAAATTGCGCGACCTGCGACGGTGGACATCCGAGTTGGCCTTCCTATGGTCCTTACACAGATTTCGTACTCCCAGCTAACTCTTACATAACCGTCACGCTCACCGTCTATGACAGCGGTGAAAAACTTAACACTCCATATTTTGGAAGTGTCGTTGGAACAGTGGATGGCACCGTCTCGTATGACGGCGTTGCAAAGACATCGCTCCCACCTGATGGAGTTGAGCACACTTTCACGCTGCATGGACTTCCAACTTCTACGCAAGATCCACTCTTTGTAAATGTTCCTTTGCCAGTTAATACCGATGCTGAGATGAAGGCGTACAACGCAGATCCAACGAAGTTGCCTGTTGGTCACAAAGTTGTCTTCTCCTTCTTGACTCATGGAGCTGGAAACTATGTCTGGAACTGCGAATATCCATGTGGTGACTCCACCTACCAAGGTTTTGGCGCAGTAATGGGCCAACTTGGTTACATGAGCGGAAAGGTGAGTGTCGTAAATGGCTGATCACGAAAGCGAACTCTTAGCCCCTACCCCAGGAGCTCGAGTCTCAACATTCCTCAAGCGGAAAGATGTCACTCAAACGCTCTTTCTGTGGATCTTCTTCACCGCAGTGTTTGTGGTGCTGGGTCTCTGGGCCTATCCAAAGTGGATGCCCGTCGTACTGAGCAAGCAGATGCAGGCAAACGAAGACATCATGATTTGGTTCACCGTGATCTCCGCCCCTATTGCAGGTGTTGTGCTATCGATTGCAGCTAAATCCTTCCTCAACATGCATCGTGGCGATACACCGCCAGAAGATGGTGTTGCAATTAGGACTAATGGACCTGTAGTCATTGTCTGGACAGCGACCTCGGTTCTATTTTGTATCGTCGCAATCGTCTGGGGTCTCGTTGCTCTCAACACCGAATCAATAGCAGCGGCTACTGATGCTCCTAAATCACTGGTTGTTGATGTCACGGGGTCGCAATGGGTTTGGTCTTTCTATTACCCACAACAGAACATTCACACCCACACGCTAAATCTGCCGGTCAATCAACCTGTCACATTCAATGTGATGTCGGATGATGTCAATCACTCCTTCTGGCCGGTCCAACTAGGCGTGAAGATTGATGCCAACCGTCTCGTCACAACAGTTGCACATGCTGATCCAACTGCAACGGGTCCACTCGATGTTAAGTGTGCCGAACTCTGCGGGCTCTATCACGCTTACATGGAGACAAGTGGTGCCGTGGAAAGTCCGACAGATTTCAATAATTGGGTCTCATCAATTCAGGCAACAGGAGGCGTACAACAATGACAACACTTTCGCACGCGCCTGCTTCATCGCGTCCAATTCCTAACCCCAAGAAGAGCTTGATCACTAAGCTCAATATGGGAACCGGAATTGTCGTCGGTGTAATTTTTTGCTGGGGCACTTATTTTGCGATGAAGGCCGGTCGCGATATGACCGACTCTCACAATGTAAACAAGGTCCTTTTGATGTCAATGTTCGCATGGAGCATCGGATTTCTCATTGGAATCGGTGCATTCATTGGACCATTCCGCTGGTTGATTGGCAAAGATCTAACCGATGAAGAGCAGCTCTACCTTGCCGGTGATGGCCAAGGTTGGAAGCGCTACTTCAAATATTGCACCGACCATAAGGTGGTTGGTATCCAATATTTAGTTGGTGTGATGGCAATGCTCGGAGTCGGCGGAACGATGGCGATGATGATTCGTACAAATCTGGCAACTCCAGGTTCACATTTCATCACCCCAGTTGTTTACAACTCACTCGTTGGATTGCACGGAATCACAATGATCGTCGCAATGATCATCGTTGCTACCGGTCCTTTTGGTAACTACATCATGCCAATCATGATCGGTGCTGCAGATATGGCATTCCCTCGACTCAACGCGCTGAGCTGGTGGGTCCTCTTTACCGCCATCCCAGTTCTTTGTAGCGCTTGGTTCCTTGGAGGAATTCCTACTGGTTGGACCGCCTACGCTCCATTGAGCGATCAAGCTGGTCCAGGTATGAATGCCTTCCTTGCCACAATCATTATCTTTGCGGTTTCTACCGCAGTGGCCGGTATGAATATCACAACGACCGTTGTTGCAATGCGCGCAAAGGGCATGAAGTGGAATCGTGTGCCGATCTTCGTAATTGGTGCCACCATTTCTGTTGCTCTCGCAATACCTGCATTCCCAACCTTCATGGTTGCAATGATCCAAACTGGACTTGATCGCACCATCGCTACTGGCTTCTATGATGCCAATGTCGGTGGAAGCGGATGGCTCTATGCCAACCTCTTCTGGATCATGGGCCACCCTGAGGTTTATGTAATTCTGATCCCAGGTGTAGCCGCGCTCATGGAAATTGCCCCAGTCTTTGTCCGTAAACCGCTCTTCTCCTACAACGCCGCTATTGCTGGCTTTGCCGGAATTGCAGGGTTGTCGGTACTCGTTTGGGCCCACCATATGTATATGGCGGGTTGGATGCCATCACTCAATGGTCCATTCATGGTCACTACCGAGTTCATCTCTGTTCCAACAGGGTTGCTCTTCCTAGTGCTGATTGGAACCTTGTGGCGGGGTAGACCTTGGATGAAACTTCCGATGCTCTGCGTCTATGCATTTATCTGGAATTTCTTGATCGGTGGAATCACTGGAATTTATCTTTCAGATGTACCTGCCGATAATTATCTCCATGGATCAATGTATGTGACAGCACACTTCCATTACACTTTGATGGGTGCTGCACTCACCGGCGCTATTGGCGGCCTCGCATACTGGTTCCCTAAGATGACAGGTCGCATGCTCAACGAGCGAGGCGGATACATCTCTTTCTGGTTTATTCAGATCGGATTTAACGTCCTCTTCCTTGGAATGTTCATAGCTGGCGCCGAAGGACAACCTCGACGGGTTGCTGACTATGCCCATCTCTTCGCGCACGCCAATCTGATCAGCACAATGGGTGCTTACAGCGTGGGAATTGGAATGATCATTCTTCTATGGGCGATCGTCCACTCGTGGCGTAGCGGAAAGATTGCTCCAATGAACCCATGGGGAGCGAAGACTCTCGAGTGGACCGTTCCTTACCCTGTGCCACTGGTCAACTTTGACCAACCACCCGTTGTGACTAGTGATCCATATGGATACGGAAGGAGTGCAAAGTAAATGGCACATGACACCGAATTTCACGTGCATCATGACTCACCTGAAGCAGTTGGTCGTCGCGAGCGTCTAGGAGTTCGCCTCCTGATTGTGGCAGATGGAGCATTCCTCTTTGGAATGATCTTCTCCTATTTCTACCTGCGAAATCTCAACGTCAACGGTGGTTGGCTACCAAAGGGAGTGCACTCTTTCAGTACCGCTTCCGGATGGGTCGCCGCACTCGGATTAATTGTTGCGGCACTTGCTCACCGACTTGGGGAGTACAACAAGGCAGCACGAAATCTCACTGCAATCATCGTCTTGGTAGCGCTTCTTATTGGTGGCTTCTACCAATGGCACCAGATGGCTCATATGCCATTTATCGCTCATGATGACGCTGGTCGCCCCTTCTACAACGGTGCCTATGCCTCCAACTGGGTTCTCGTTGCAGGAGCAAATATGTTCCACTACATCGTTGGTGCTTTCGTCGCCCTTGGATTACTTCTACGCGGCTATCGCGTAAAGCTTGATCCGACTCTTGAAGAGTGGCGTCAGAGAACTGCAGGGTCATGGTTTACCTGGATTGCAATCTCAGGCATCGTCTGCGCTTTGGCTACATCCTTCAAGTAACTCACAGCCCTAGAAAAACCCCATAGGAGAGATCTTGTGGGGTTTTTCTTTATCTAATGCGAGATATTCAGGTAACCTAAGGCAAGGTTACGAAGGAGAAAAAATGGCAAACAAAGAACAGAAGAGCAACGCAAATACCAAGAAAGAGCCAAAGCTCTCTCTCAAGGAGAAGCGTTTACAGAAGCAAGAGAAAAAGTCCAAGAAGGACTAGTTTTCTAGAATTTTATGGAGAAGGTAAGCCGACGTTTATACGGATGGCTTGCCTTCTTCGCTTTTTTCGGGCTGACCTTTTCACTCTTTCTCAATGCATTCAATATCGATCCAGTAGCAGTTTCAGATCAGACTCTCTTTCACCAAAATACCGCCCCTATTCGTATCGTAGGTTTCTTTAGCTACTTCACCATCTGGTCAAACCTGGTCGTGATTTACATCGGCACAGCAGTAGCCCGAGGTAAGACCTCCTTTAAATATTTTGGAAACCTATTTGCAACGGGCTTGATCATGATCACCGTAACGGGATTGGTTTACAACGCGGTACTTCTCCCCGCATACCCACCTAAGGGTTGGTACTGGCTCACATCAGCGCTTATGCACTTGGTTGCTCCGGTGATGTACATCTACTTATGGCTCAAAAAGGGACCGCGCGGATATATAAAGACCAAGGACTCCCTAAGAATTCTTCAGATTCCCATCATCTACATTATTTACACGGTGATTCACGGATTAGCGATCAAGCAATGGCCTTATAAGTTTCTTGATCTCACCTCAGCAGGGGTCCTTCTTTGGGTGATTAGCGTGGCAGTGATTTTTGGCTTCGGAGTCTTTTTGATATTTATGTTTGCGAAGCTAGATCGAAAGCCTATAAAAAGTAATTAAAGATTAAAGGAGATCTGGATCGATCTTGGTCTGCTCTTTTATCTTCGCCAAATCTGCAGAAGCGCTCTTTGCGATGATATTGGTATCAGTCGCAATGTCATCTAGGTGTTTAGCGATAAAGGTTTTAGGGTTCAGATCTTGGATATCCATGTTTGCGTACTCAGGACCAAGTTGACTCTTAAATTCAGTCATCGCTTCACGGCTCAGACCACGAATGCGTTGGATCAACTTCGCTGCATCTACCGCGAATTGAGGCAACTTATCTGGTCCAATGAGGATCGCAGCCAAGATCGCGAGCGTGAGAAGCTTCTCGAAGCCAATTCCGAACATACTTCAACGATACCGTCAGGTGTATAGTTAGGCAACGTGCATTTCTTAAGCAACCCCCTCGCCGGCCAAACACACGATCTCACATATGACGATGTGTTCATGGTTCCCAACTACACCGAAGTCGCGAGTCGTATGGATGTCGACTTAGCTACCGACGATGGAACCGGCACCACAATTCCAATTGTCGTAGCTAACATGACTGCGATTGCAGGTCGTCGTATGGCTGAGACCGTGGCACGACGTGGTGGGCTAGTAGTAATCCCACAAGATATTCCGCTTGAGATCATCGCCGATGTCATCGCTTGGGTAAAGACCCGAGATAGCATCTTTGAAACTCCAGCTACCTTAGAAGGAACTGAGACTGCGGCGAGCGCACTCGACCTTATTACCAAGCGAGCTCACGGCGTACTAGTGGTCGTTAACGAGACCAAACCCGTTGGAGTAATTACTCAGAGCGATCTAGAACGAGTTGATCGATTCACTCAACTGCGCCAGATCATGCATACCGATTTCACAACACTTCCTAACACCATTGATCCCCGCGCTGCATTTGAAGCTCTCGAGGAGAGTCGTCGCGAGTTTGCCGCAATCGTGAATTCGCATGGTGATTTAGTGGGAATCCTTACCAAGGCTGGAGCGCTTCGAGCTACCTTATATAAGCCTGCCCTCGATTCTAAAAACCGTCTTCGCATCGCGACCGCCATCGGTATCAATGGAGATGTTGCAGGCAAGGCGAAGGCTCTACTAGCGGCAGGCTCCGATTGCTTGGTTATCGATACGGCGCACGGCCATCAAGCCAAGATGATTGAGGCAATCAAGGCAGTCAAGGCGCTCAATCCAGGAGTGCCAATCGTTGCGGGAAACATTGTTACCGCGCAGGGCACAAAGGATTTGATCGAAGCTGGTGCAGATATCATCAAGGTTGGAGTCGGACCGGGAGCTATGTGCACCACCAGAATGCAGACTGGTGTTGGTCGTCCGCAATTCTCGGCTGTTCTCGAATGTGCCAAACAAGCTCGTTCCATGGGTAAGCATGTCTGGGCAGATGGCGGTGTACGCCATCCTCGCGATGTCGCCTTGGCGCTCGCTGCAGGTGCATCGCAGGTCATGATTGGTTCGTGGTTCGCGGGAACTCTCGAAAGTCCTGGAGATCTCATTCGCGATACCAATGGAAAACTTTATAAAGAGTCATTTGGAATGGCCTCTGCTCGCGCGGTTAACGCCCGCACATCTCAAGAGAGCGCCTTCGATCGAGCTCGTAAGCGGATTTTTGAAGAAGGAATCTCTTCTAGTCGTATGTATATAGATCCAGCGCGACCTGGGGTCGAAGATTTAATCGATCAAATTATTGCTGGAGTCCGCTCCTCATTTACCTACGCTGGAGCCACCACAATCAATGAATTCCACGACAAATGTGTCGTGGGCATCCAATCTGCCTCGGGATATGCAGAAGGACGCCCACTTCACACTTCTTGGTAACTACTTAATTACTGCTCTCTGCCTTAACTTTCTTTCCAGCAAGAATCAGGTAGAGAACAAATGCAACAATGAATCCAACCCAGAAGGTGAGATCACCGATCTTTGGATGGTGTTGCACGAAGTAACCGTTGATGTAATCCGTCGGATTCTTTGGGTTACCGGTATTCCATGTCTGGTTAACAAATCCCCAAATGGCGAATGAGATAGCCACGACGAAGGAGACTGGACCAGCCCAGTTTTCGCGCTTTGAATAAAGCAACTTCTCAACTGAAGCACCCTTGCGCAAGAACTTATCTGCCAAGACAACGCCCAACCATGGACCAATCCAATAAGACATAGTCAAAAGAAAGTTGGTGTAGTTGTTGTTTGGGTTACCCATTGCCGACTTGGCTAGGAAGAATCCTGCGACTCCAAAGATTGTCGCAAACAATCCGCGACGGATGTTACTGCCCAGCTTTACGCCAATGGTCAAGAAGGACATCGAGCCTGAATAGATATTGAGGACGTTGGCACAAATTGATCCACCGACGATACCTAGCAAGAATAATTTTCCAATCCAACCTGGCATAAAACTAACGATGCCGCCTGTTGGATTAGAACTGCTATCAAATCCGGTTCCATTTCCCGCGGTTGCTGCGGCTGCTCCAACAATCTCGAGTACTGCAGCAGAGAGGAATAGACCGAGGCCAGCAAAGAGACCAGCTGACTTACGCTCCACTGTCTTTGGCAAATAACGTGCATAGTCGGCTGCGAATGGATTCCAACCAGCTGCATAGCCATATACGGATGCAACGGTGATCAAGAAGCCACCAGGTGTCTTTCCTGCTCCAGCAGCACCGAGATGAAGGTGTGAACTTGATAGAACATAAATACAAGCGACACCAAAGACGACGATTAAGTAAGGGAAGAGGTAGCGTTCAACAACGAGAACCAAGTTGTGGCCAATAAATGCGATGGATACCTGAACCAAAACCACGATGACAAGGCTTGGAATCACATGTAAATGATTCTTGGTAAGGCTAGAGAGCGCCCATGCGCCAGAGACGCTGTTGACCGCAAACCAACCGATACCGGCAGCGCCAGCATTTGCAATGGAGGGCAGAATGTTTCCGAGTTTGCCGAAGGCGGAGCGACTGACGACCATCTGTGGCACACCGTAGCGAGGGCCATCTTGGGTCAGAATGAATTGTGCGGTTGCTCCGAGGGCATTTCCGATCACGATCGCTAATACGGATTGCGCAAAACTCAACCCAAATACTGCAACTGCCAGAACTCCAACAAACATGGTGGCAAATTCAAGATTTGGGCTCATCCAGGTTGCAAAGAGGTTTCGTGCCTTTCCGTGACGCTCGGAATCGGCAATTGCTTCGATTCCGCCTGGCTCCAGCGCGAGGACCTTGTCCCCGTACTCGCCTTCACGAATTTCTAAATTAGACATGAGTCATCTCTCCTAATTTTGTTATCGGGGGTGTTTGCGACCCCGTATGAAATGACGGCTCATAGACCGAGGGAATGGCGAAACCGTATAGGGAAATGCGGCCGATGTTAAGCCCACACTCAGGTTAATTTCACCTAAAGTTAGCCTCCACAGGGCGAAATGGGGAGATTATGGACGACCGCGAACTACTCGAATATGCCATTGCAGCCGCGCGCCAAGGGGCCTCAGAGGGTGGTGTTCCGATTGGTGGGGCACTAGTAGTAGACGGCAAACTCCTCGGGGTTGGCTACAACAAGCGAGTCCAAATGGGTAGCGCCATCCGCCATGGAGAGACCGATTGCCTTGAGAATATTGGCCGCCTACCCGCCGGTGTCTATGCCAAGGCCACCATGTATACAACCCTCTCCCCTTGCCACATGTGCAGCGGTGCAATTCTGCTCTATGGGATACCCCGAGTTGTCTTGGGAGAGAACGAGACATTTATGGGAGCCGAGGATCTTCTCCGCTCGCATGGGGTAGAGGTCATCAACCTCAACTCTCAAGAGTGCAAGGATTTGATGGCAAAATTCATCGCGGAGAAACCAGATGTCTGGAATGAAGATATCGGTGAAGAGTAAGTTTGCAGATTATGCACACCGTCTGGAGCCAATGGCCAGAGCTTAAGGTACCCGCAGGTTTTCAAAAGTTATCTCCCCTAGATTTCCCACTTGAAGGTTCAGATCTCTCGCAAATCACAATCTATGTACAGCCTTACATGACGGGTATCGAGACGCTAGAGCCCGTGCGTGCGATGACCAATTTACAAATTCTTCAAGTGCCTAACGCTGGTTATGACGCAGCGGTTCCTTATGTTCGAGAGGGCATCACCTTGTGTAACGCACAGGGCGTGCACAACGCTTCCACGGCAGAGTTGGCGGTGGGACTCGCTATTGCGATGCGACGTGGCATTCCGCATTTTGTACGTGAACAAGATCAGGGCTTGTGGAGTCATGAACGGATGGGTTCACTCAACGATAGTTCTATCGCAGTTATTGGTGCAGGTTCAATCGGTCAGACTCTGGTCTCCTACCTCAAGCCTTATGAAGTCGAGATCACGACCTTCTCCCGGAGCGGAAGTAATGGGAGTCAGCTCATGACTCAACTTGATGAACTACTTCCCACATTCGACATAATTTTCTTGATCCTTCCCTTAAATGCCGAGAGCAAGCATCTTTTTGACGCTAGAAGGTTAGCGCTCATGAAAGATGGAGCAACACTCATCAACGTCGCTCGTGGTCCAGTAGTTGACACCGATGCACTTGTAGCAGAATTAAATTCTGGCCGAATCAGCGCCGCTCTTGACGTCACAGATCCAGAGCCCCTACCTCAAGATCATCCGCTCTGGCGCGCACCCAACGTGCTCATCACTCCCCACGTCGGAGGAGACTCTGCTGCCTTTGAAAAGAGAGGGAAGCGATTTATAGAGTCACAATTACAACGCGTTGCTGAAGGATTGCCGCCTCTTAATATTATTGAACTCTAGTAATCAACTAACGATCTAAGTGTCTCTGCATTTCTGCAGCGATAACTTCCTCGCCGGGAATTCCAGAGGTAAATAAATCTTCCACGATCCGCTCACGTTCCTCGTGTGATTTATTCTGACTGATCTTGGACTTCGCCTCCACCCTAGTAACGTGCAAGATGACGGCAACAATTCCCTTTAATTGCAACTCAAAGTAATGCGGATCAGATTCGCTAGCGAGCCAGGGATCTTCGCGTTTTGATTCATGAAGTGAAGTTAGGTCGGTAACGATCTGACGCAATAACTCCACATCTTCGCTGACTTCAACTGTTCCACTTAAATGAACCGACTGATAATTCCAGGTAGGAACAACTTTATGATCGGTCTGCTTATTTGAGTAGTTGGAGGGCGATATATATGCCTGCGCTCCATGCAATATCGCTAGACCTTGAGTGCCGGGTTGGATCGACCGCCACTGCTCGTTACCTCGAGCCATATGCATGACGACTCGTCCATAATTGTTTTCAGTTGGATTTGCATCGACCCACACCATCGGCATAAGCGTCGCGATAGGCAACCCATCAGGATTAACCGTGACAAGATCTGCAGCACGTACTGAGCTAACGAAGCGCTGAATCTCTTCCCAGTCCTCGACCAGGTTGATTTTCGGGATGTACATGCGATGAGTCTAAATCAGGCGGTCTCTTCTACAAACTGCCAATCTGTCACATAGTGGTTGAGGGGCGCCCAGCGCAGCGTGCCTGTTCCAACCGCCATAAAACTTGTAAGTTTCACAGTGCGCTTCTGCCCCGCGCTTAAATAGAAAGATTTGGTTCCATCATCAAATTGAACAGGCCGGATCAAAGCATCTTCACCATCTAAAATCCCAAAGTCGCGGATATCGATCAAGGTTCTTCCGGTCTTTTGAATGAAGGTGAAGATAAAGGTTCCGGGCAAGGCATCAGCTGAAATCTGAGGAATGGTGGGTCCGTTCAAGAGAACCTGCGTCATCCCCGTGCGAAGTGTTACATCCACAATATCCCCAGGAATTGCCAACTGCGGATGTAGTTGCGAGGCCTGAAGCACCTGGTGAATCTTTGAGGGTGAGCTCTTTGTGGAAACGGCATTTGCAGAAACGGCATTTCTAGAAACGGCGAAGGCGCCGACCGGAGTAATAACTCCGGCCAGCGCAATCGCTGTTAGCGCCGTTAGAAGGTAACGGAACTTACTTGTTATTGAATACATCGCTTCCAAAGGCCTTAAGGCCAGGTTGTGCAGCAAAGCCAAGGTGGCCCTTGCCGTCCAAACCAGGAGATGCCTTGGCTACCGCAAAGAGATCCTCGAGGGAGCGCAAGAAGCTGTAATGGTTGTAGAAGGTAGCATCCGTAGATCCTGGCTTGTTGAACTTAGAGATCAAGACCATTCCTACATCTCCTCCACCAAGAGTTGCATGCGTTGCATCAAACATTGGGTCTGTTGCTGCAGTGCGA
>Ga0364894_10256_pt1 | contig 25720 bp, 13 predicted proteins | sample ExccelJu500001D4_FD_206942 | JGI IMG/M metagenome (GOLD analysis project Ga0364894, IMG submission 206942) | Enriched cells from Trout Bog Lake Hypolimnion, Wisconsin, USA - BchlTB.July16.5000.01.D4 | ecosystem: Environmental > Aquatic > Freshwater > Lake > Hypolimnion/Profundal zone | place: USA...
GCAGTTGATTAATCGACTTACGGCGCTGAATAACAATCAGGGGATGGCTAAACAAGTTGATGCAGCTCTGGCAACTGATATCGGCGTTCTACCGTTTGAAGACAGCATTACTGACTTGCCTGATACCGACAATGAAACCATTGCCTTGGCTTGTTTTGACACGAATATGATATGTCGGTTTGCCAATGAAAAATATGAGGACTGGCTTTTACCCGGAGTAAAAAGTATTGTTGGACGACACCATAGAGATATAGTGGGTGAAAAAATATTCAATCCAACATTACCTTACATCAAGTTGGCGCTGGCAGGTAAAAATAGTCAGTTCGAAAGGCAAATTCTGGTTGACAATCGTAGAACCGGCTGGGTAAGGGTACAATGCATTCCGAATTTTGTAGATGGGGAGTTAGGGGGATATTTTATAGTCGTTGCTGATGTAACGGCAGCGAAGAACGCATTTGAGGCAGTAGGCCGACAATTGAAAAATACACAATTATTAATTAACAGTGTTACGGATTTAATTTGGAGTGTGGACAACAGATGCAAGCTGATAATGGCCAACGATTCTTTTATAACAACAATCGCGGCTTTGACCGGGAAGCCTAGTCAGTTGGGTGAGTCTGTATTGTACGATCTAGGTGAAGAGGGTGCCGGCATGGTAAAAAATTTTAATGATTACTATAAAAGGGCGTTAGGCGGCGAAGCATTCACGGTTATAAATCACGTTAACGTGGCCAGTATTAACACGGATTTTTATTACGAAACAAAGTTTAATCCGGTTGTCGAGGTTGGCGCTGTCGTGGGCGTATGCTGCTACAGCCGTGACATTACATCCCGTAAAAAGGCTGAAATGCAGTTGGTAGAAGAAAGGGATAATAGTGAAGCCCTGATTAATAATCCGAGTATTGCTATTTGGAGTATTGACCGCGAATTTAAGTTAATTAAGGCAAACAAACCTTTTATCGAGTCTTTGGAGACGCTGACCGGCAGGCGCTTTAAGAAGGGCGATTTTGTTGGGAACGTTGGAGCTGTTAGTACTGAGGAAGCCCAACTTTGGGAAAGCTACTGGCAGCGTGCTTTTTCAGGAGAGGCCTTTACGGTGGAAGCTTTGACAAAAGTAGAAGAGTTTGACACCAGGGAATGGTACGAGACAAATTTCTCTCCTATTATACACGATGGGCAGGTGACAGGGGTTGCATGTTCAACCCGAGACATTACCGAGCGTAAAAATGCCGAAAAGTTGTTGAAGGAAAGCAATGAGCGTTACCAGTATGTAATGATGGCTAGTAATGATGCCATTTATGATATTGACCTTGTAGCCAACACCCTGTTTATAGGCGGGGGTAACAGCATGCAGTTTGGGTTTGACAGCCAGGGACAGATGTTAACAACGGAAGCTTGGGCTGCAAGTGTACACCCGGATGATATCCAGCGTGTAAGAAAAGCCGGAAGGTTTGTGTTGGAGGGTGCCGTTAGCAATTGGGAGAATGAATACCGGTTTAAAACTGTTAAAGGGGAATACGCCCATGTATTAGATAGGGCTTTTGTTATACGCGATGGCCATAACAAACCTGTACGCGTGGTGGGTACAATGCAGGACATATCTTTACGCAAGCAGGAGGAAAATCGGTTAAAGCTTTTGGAATCGGTTATAAACAACACAAAAGAGATGGTTGTCGTAAGCAGCCCGGGGGGCTATGACGACCCTGCACGCGTGGTGGTATATGTTAATAAAGCATTTACTGAGACAATGGGGTATACAGCTGAGGAAGTGGTGGGTAAGTCGCCATTGGAGCTTAAGTACATGTATGTAGATGAGGAAGGCATGAAAATTCTTGAACGGTGTATACAGTCAGGGCAGGGGTGTGATTTTAGTGCAACTCTTTATCGGAAAGACGGTACTGGGTTTTCTGCTGCAGTTACTTATTACCCAGTATCTGAGTTCAATAGAAGGCCTACTCATTGGGTAGCCATGTTTAGAGATGTTACCATAGAAAAAAAAGCTAAACAAGCATTGCATGCAAGTTACCGTTTGCTTGAGGACTATAAGTTTGCGCTTGACGAGGCGAATATGGTTTTTATTGCCGGCCGGGATGGCATAATTAACTACGCTAATAATTTGTTTTGCGAAGTTTCGAAATATACCCAGCAAGAGTTGGTGGGCCAGCATTTGCGGATATTGCAGTCTGGCTATGTTGCACCAGTCTTTTTTAAAAATATGTGGCAAATTTTAGAAACCGGTAAAGTTTTTAAAAGCGAGCTTAGGAACAGAGCTAAAGACGGAAGCTTTTATTGGACAAAGATAACTATTGTTCCGTTTTTAAATGAAATAGGCAATATAAGCCAGGTGCTTGGCATAGAAACAGATATTACGCGCGCAAAACTTACCGAAGAGATGTTGGCTGAGTCAAATGAGCGTTTTAGCCTTGTAGCGCAGGCCACCTCTGATGTTATATGGGACTGGAACGTAGTTACTGGTAAAGTTTTTTATAGCGAAGCCCAAAAAGAAACCTTAGGTTACGAAACAGGAGTATTTGATTTTGGGCTGAGAGAGGAGTTTTTTGTTAAAACACACCCGGAAGATGTTCCTCGTGTAATTTCGACACTTCAAGAAGCGTTAGATGATAACATTCCATATTGGCATTGTACATACCGTTACCTAAAATCCAATGGTGAATATATCTATATTGACGATCGTGCCAAGATAATTAGAAATAACGAAGGGGTTGCCATAAGGATGGTGGGCGCTATGCAAGATGTAACAGAGCTTACGCTTGCAGCACAAAAAATAGAGGCCAATGAATTTCGTTTCCGCTCAATGGTGTCTAATATCACTGAAGTTATAAACCTAATTGATGAAAAAGGGTTTGTATTATATTCCAGCCCAGCGCTTGCAAAGGTGCTTGGCTACGAGCCTGAGGAAGTTTTGGGGTTTAAAAGTTTTGCGTTAGCCCACCCAGATGATTACCAATTGCTTAAAATGGCGCATGATAGCTTGTTGGCTGAGCCTGGCAACGGCGGGTTGCACGAGTGTAGATACAGGCATAAAAATGGGCATTATGTAACACTTGAAGTACAGGGCAACAACCAATTGCATAATCCGGGTATTAATGCAATTATTTTAACCACAAGAGACATTACAGCACGTCTTAAAAAGGAAGATGAAAGAAAAGCGTTGGTGTTTGAATTGTTAAAAAAGAATACTGATTTGCGTGAGTTTTCGTACATGGCAGGTAACAAATTACGTTCAACAGTGGCTAACCTTTCTGCCATTTGTAAAATGTTAGATGTTGAAAATTTAACCCCAAGCGATACTTCATACTTAATAATTAACTTCAAAGCTTCTGCCTTGAAATTGGCAGCTTTGGTTGAAGATATTTTTGTATTGCTGCTTATAAAGGATTCGAGCAGACTTAAGCCTGAAAAAGTAGATTTAGGGCTTGCCTTAAAACATGCCGAGCTTGCTGTTGCCGCGCTATCAGCAAATTTTAATGCCGTGATAACTGCAGATTTTACACTTGCGTCGCAAGTATTCTTTAATAAAACATACATGGAGGAAATTTTTGCTGAGCTGCTTACCAATGCCATAATATTTGCAAAAGCAGATAGGGAGCCTGTTATACATTTACAGTCACGCAAGGAGGGAGAGGTAACAGTGGTAACCATTAAAGACAATGGCCTTGGTATTAACCTTGATAATGCCGGTAATAAAATATTTGGAATCTATCAGCGGTTCCATAACATAGGTAAAGGCAAGGGGCTAGGTCTACATATTGTTCAGGCAAAGCTTTCCGCGTTTAACAATATAATATCGGTTTCAAGCTCTGTAAATATCGGCACAACCTTTACCCTAAGGTTTAGTATCCCTAAAAACATGCCTATAGAAGGACCGGATGGTTAGGCTGTACACTGTTATAGCTCTGCATCAAAACGATGGAGGGTGTGCAGGTGGGAGAGCTGGTTACATATATAGAGGGTATACTATACACTGCAAATACAGGTTCTAAATTAGTTGAAATCTGTATAAGTTATAATATTTTAACGTCGCTAAATAAAATCATTTAAAAAAAAACTATATTTCAACTACGGATAAATAATAATTATCTCGAGGTAGTTTATATTAAATGTTCTATAAAATAATTTTTGATATTATAAAACACAGAGTTAACCAACATCTTTGCATAATTAAGTTGCAAAACCCCTAATAAAAGGGGCTTTAGATTATTTGACTTGAAATATATTTGCCATATCCAATATCAAAGAACCATCATGGTAACAGTAGGTATAATTGAAGATGATAATAAATTACAGAAACTTTTCATACAAACGTTAGAGTTAATTGGAGTGGAAGTTGTTTTTGCTTTTTCATCTATCGAAGAATTCAGAATGCGCAAGGCCAACCTCGGCAACCCCTTTATCATATTTCTTGATATAGGCCTGCCCGGCATATCAGGGCTTGACGGGATTAGTATGATTAACGGGCATTACCCAGACGCGCACTTGGTAGTGATAAGCGGTAATTCTGACCAGAAAATTATTTGGAGCGCCATTACTAGGGGTGCAAAGGGATACCTTATAAAGCCCATTAAAATGGAAAGTATTAAGCAACAGATACAAATTGTTATTGAAGGCGGTGCACTGATATCGCCAGAAGTTGGCAATATACTGGTGCAAAAAGTACAGACAGACAAATTTTCATCGGTTAAAAATTACAACGACCTTACACAACGTGAAAAAGAAGTGATAAAATACTTGTTAAAAGGCCTTACTTACAAAGAAGTAGCGAATTATATGGATGTTGCATCAAGTACTATAAATGATTTCGTGAAAAAGATCTACAGAAAGATGGATGTGCATTCAAAAACTGAATTACTTTCACTGTTTTTATAATATAAATTATGGCTGATTTAAAACAACAGATAATACTAGTTGACGATAACAAAATAAATACGCTAGTACTTAAAATGATGTTAAGGAAGTGGGAAGATTTATTTGCATTTGCTGAGCTGGAGAATGCATCGGGGCTGCTACAGCTTATAAATGAAAGCGAGTATAGGAAAATTCTCGTTTTTCTCGATTTGCAAATGCCCATTATGGATGGTTACACATTTTTAAATATTTGGGAAAAGGAAAAGCAATATAGTAATAAACAGGTTAGCATAGTAGTTGTTTCGGCGACTGAACTTAGCGTTTTTAAAAAAGATGGTCCATACCAACTCCTGCAAGATTACCTAATGAAGCCGGTAGATGCCGAGGAACTTGAAAATGCCATGAATACTTTTATTAATGTAAAGTAAACTGTAATCTGCAATGGATTCAAAAATTGATTATTTTAAACAGCACGAAATTATTGCAGAAAATGTATCTAACGGAATTTTACTGGAAACTGTTGATGGGAAAGTACAGTTTACTAATAACTTATTTCTTGAACTTTTTAAAATAGATGTTGGGCCAAAAGCGTTAATAGGCAATGAGTGCAACCAGGTTATACACTACATCTCTTTTCTTTTTATTAATCCCTACAGTTTTTTAATAACAACTGAAAAGCATCTGAAAGCCGGAGTCAGAATTTTTAACGAAGAGCTTCTGATGAATGATGGACGCGTTATATTGAGGGACTATATCCCATTTTACGATCACGGAATTTTATCTGGCCACCTATGGATGTATAAGGAAATTACGAACATAAAAAGGCTTGAAAAAGAAAGTGAAAAATTGAAGTATTTTTATGAAAGGATACTGGATAACATACCAGTAGATATTGCTGTTTTTGATGCCGAACAGCGCTTTTTGTATGTAAATAAATTAGCTGTTAATGACGAGAATACCCGGAAGTGGGTTATCGGAAAAACAAAGCAACAGTATTATGAAAGATTTGTTGAGAGCAAAAATATAGAGGGGCTTAGGAAAAACGCGTTTTTTAGAGCGCTTATTACAGGAAAAAATGCAGAGTATACCGAAAGCTCAGTTGGCCCTGATGGTCTGATAAGGTACGACCTTAGGAGTTTTTTTTCACTGGTGGATGACAATAATGAAATGGATGTAGTAATACGTTATGGGATAAACATAACGGCACTCGTAGCAAAAGATCGTGAATTAGAGGAAATCAACCAAAAGCTCAACAACCTTATAAATTCGATGGATGAAGCGATGATAATTGTTGACGGCGCCTTAAAAATTGAATTTGTAAATCCTTCGTGGACAAAGATATTTGGATATGACAGGCAATCAAGTATTTCTAATGATTTGGGATGTTTTTTTTCACAATCCAACTTAGATATTATAAAAAAATCGGTTGAAGCAATTTCAGACTATAATACCAGCCAAATTAAAAAACGTTTTTCAACGGTTAATAAATTTGGAACCCATAAAGTGGTGGATTGTTTTATAACTTCATTTTTAGACCGGCAAGAGCGAAAGTTCTCGTGCTTGTTTACAGATGTTACAGCCGAAGAACGAGGGCTATCAGAACTTAAGATGATAGTAGAAAAAGAAAGAAACCTCAACCAGTTGAAGTCTGACTTCGTTAATATGGTATCGCATGAGTTACGCACTCCGTTGGCCATCATACAGTCAAGTGCAGAAATATGCGAGATGATGGTAATGCGGTCAACTTCGTCATTCTCAGCGCAATTGCAAGAATACCTTAGTAATATTACAGGAGAAGTAGACCGTATAACAAAATTGTTGACCGAGGTACTGTTGGTAAGTAAAATTGAATCGGGTAAAATAAATGCAGTTATTGAGAGGATTGATTTGGAGCAATTTTTGTTGGAGATAATTGAAAAGAGTTATTCTCCTTGGAGGGACGGGAGGTTGATTGGTGTTGTTGTTGTACCGCTAGCTGGAAAAATGGTTAGCGGTGATGTAATGATGTTGCGCCATATTTTTGAGAACCTTATTGAAAACGCTTTTAAGTATTCTCCTAATCGGACTTCTCCAAAATGCCGTGTAAAAATAGCGAGTACCTGGTGGTCGTTTACAATTGCGGACGCTGGGATAGGTATCTCCGCGCTTGACTTGGACAAGTTGAGCAAGCCATTTTTCAGGGGCAACAATGTGGCGGAAATTGGCGGAACCGGTTTAGGGCTGGCGGTGGTTTACTACTTTGTAAGCCAGTTAAATGCTACTCTTCACATTAGGTCTACAGTTAATAAGGGCTCCATTTTTTATTTAAAATTTAAGAATGAAAAAGATTCTGGTTATTGAGGACGAACGGCTTATAAGACATAACCTCAAGTTTATCTTGGAGCATAACAATTATTATTACGAGGAAGCCGAAAACGGGTTGGAAGGTTTGGCCAAGATTAAATCATTTAAACCAGATTTGATATTATGCGATTTGATGCTGCCATTGATGGATGGTTTTGAAATATTAACTGCAATTAGGGCAAATAGTGAATTTATTGAAGTGCCTTTTATATTTTTAACTGCAAGGGCTGATGAAAAAGATAAAAGAACCGGGATGAACATCGGAGCAGACGACTACCTGACCAAACCTTTTGCCAAAAAAGACCTGTTAGAAGCAATAGAAAAGAGGCTTAGGCTTGCCGAACGCAGGAATGACAAGCGTTCGTTTGAAGCACGCACAAATGCATATAATATATTTTATACAATTTCAAGCCATGAATATCTAACACCGCTTAATACCATTATAAATTTCTCTGAGTTGTTGTTGGCCGATGTAACTAACCATATGCCTAAGAAATCTGCTAAATTGTTGGAATATATTGGTTATTCCGGCAAGCAGTTATATAGGGTTACCCGTAAGCTGTTTTGGTATATTAAGCATCTAGATAAAAAGGAGGCCCCATGGGCAACTTCCGGAGGTAATACCATCTGCCTACAAGACTTTTTTATTAAGCAGAGTGAGCTTTTTCTATTGTTGGGTTATCAAATCACAGTGGATGTGGCAGAAGGTGCTTCCTATTTGAAAAACTACAAATATAGCGATGTTGAGTTAATGTTGGGCGAAGCTGTTGAAAATGCAATTAAATTTGGACTGCCCCATTCAGCTGTACAAATTGTTGTTGAGGAATTAGCTGGTAATATTACTATTACAATAGCTAATAAATATAGCGGACAAATATTTTCAACCAATGATATAGTGCCGGCAAGGGCAAAACATGATGCCGATAATTGGACTGGCCCTGGCCTTGGTTTATTCCTTTTGAAATGTTGGTCTGCTGCTCTTAATGGTAATCTGCAGGCCAATGGTGACGGCCAGCTGTTTACCACAATCATTGTTTTGCCCTCACATTTATAAGATATTTAAAGAGTCATATTTTTCAAGTGACATCAACATTTTTTTGTCTTTATAACATGGTGGATAATTCATCCTTTTAAACAATATTAATCGGCTCTTGTTGCATTTTTTCGCCACGCTAAGTTTTCTTTAGTTGCAAGCAATGGCTATAAAAAAACGCGCCAGGTAGAAACCCAGCACGTTACCAATATCCTATGAAAGTGTGAAACTAACTAAAAGTACAACACCATATACCCCCTTCATTGGGGGCATTACATAGCTTAATTTCAAAGGATTATCTTCATAGCGTATAAAATTGTAAACAATTTTAAATAGTATTCTTTATCAATTCGTTCCTAATTATTTCGGTACATAATTATGTGTTATTTGTAAACATAATAACCACACTACAGCTTCCAGCAACACGTTATTTTGTGGTTAATGAATTTTGCTGAAAATTGCAAAATGAGGTAGTTGTAATAGTTAATATGTTTATTGAATTATGTTTTTTTGCCCAGGCATATACGGTAGCAAGAAGGACATTATGTAGATAAGCTAAATTTAATTACCAGGGAGATTAAAGCGAATAGTTTAGGGGAATTTAAAATACATAAGACCCCATAAACAAGGGGTTTTTTATATATTGTTATAGGGTAAGTTTGCATTGTTCAGAAAGTTTGTTTTAGGTCAATATTCTTGTTTCCCAAACAACACTTTAAAAATTATTTTATGCTAGTAAATACTACCGGCGAATCAAAAATAAATGTATTTCATATTGATGATGACCCTCTGATGCGAAAACTTGTAAGGCGACTTTTGCCGAAAGACGAGTTTGTTGTTGAGTCAGCAGAAAATGGGAAAGAGGCTTTAAAAAAATTAAGTAATCCGCATTGCGGCTATCAGATGGTGATTACCGAGATGTTGGTTTCTTACACAAATGGTTTTGAAATTATAAATCTTGTTAATAGTTTAAATAATGGCGGAGGTAAAAATATTCCGGTAATTGTGATGTCGAATATGAACCTCATACATATGGAGGAGTTTATAGCAGTAGACCCCGAAAATTTCTTTAAGAAACCTCTAGTAATTGAAAAATTTATTTTCCGCGTGCTAGGCCAACTTAAAGGAGAGATTACGGGGGGGGTACTTCCGCGAGAAGAAGAAAGCCTTTCCCAAAGCGGTCCTGTTCAAATTGAAAGATATCAAAACAATATTATAAGAAAAATACCTACACCAAAACACTCAGACTTGGTGAAACCATCACTGCCTGTTCTAACACGCGAAATGATTAATATACCGTTGGAGAATACTGGCCGATTTTCAGCGTGGCACGCAGACGTTGAGGGTGAATTTGGAGAAAAGCATGATGGGCTGCAAGTTTCAGGAAGTCATGTCGACATCGAAGTGGAAACACATTCATGCGGTCAAGAAGAGTCGGCAATTATAAGTCCCGATTATGTGCAGCTTACACCAAGTTATATGGTTGAGCGTCAACCAAAGGAGCTTAATGATGTGGCTTATGAGAGCGCCGACGAGCCTCCTGTTGTTGAAAAAGTACCAGAGGTGTTTGTTGTTGCCAGCGATGTGAAGTCAGTTTTAGAAACGCAGAGTGTCCCCAAAGAGCAGGGCTCAGAGCAGCCATATGCCCCATTTGGTTCAAGTAAGAGTAATTCATTTGTTTTGCCGTCCGTTTTTGTGGAACGTGTGCTGCCAATGTTGGGTGATTATGGCGAGTTAGAAAGGGAAATTGGGGGTGGCGACGTCGATGTTTTGAAAAACCTTAATAAGGAACCACAAGGCGCCGTTTTACAGCCATTTATACACCTAAATATAGAGGCCAATCCGGTTGTAACCCTTTTGGAAACTGTTGAGACGAGTCCCCACGATTTTGCTAGCGAAAATATTTTTTTGTTTGACAATCTTAGCCACATTGTCACAAAGGGCAATGGCGTGAATACTGGAGAGCTTAACGCTGAGAGCTTTGCCATGACAATTGATGATGGTGACAAATGGTGGTAGTTTGATGGTAACAGTATATTGCTGCACACCACCATGGCTTGTTAATGGTCTGTTTGTAATAATTTAAGGGTAAACCAATATTCAATATGTATAATATTCAGTCTTTTTCAAGTTTAGTAGAGCTTAATAATGCCGATTTGTCGCAGACCGCAGGCACTCTTATCAATGGCCTTAGGCTTTTAGTGGACAGCCAGTGGTATATTTGTGGCAATCTGGTGTTAAATGAAGGCGAAAACCCCCACAAGGCCATTAATTCTTCCCCCGATGACCTTGATTATCGCGTTTTGTTGAAAGCAGCTCTGCTCTTGGCTAGAGATAAAGTATCGCAGCCAATCACACTGACGGTTGGCTTTCCTAATACTACTTATAAAGTATTTAAAAGCAAGGCCATTAGTGCGTTGGCACGAACGCATGAAATAGCTTATGATGCTTCTGTCTTTAGTGCGGGGGGCAATGAGATGGCCAAAATTGAAGTTAGCAGCGTTAATGTTGTGCCGGAAATTGTTGGTTGTACAATTGCACTGAGGCGTGGAATAGATAAGGCCCAAGGGAAGTTTTTTGTTTTAAGTTGCGGTTTTGGAACATTCGAATCTGTTCTAAGTACCGAGGAGGGCATAATTGAGCAAACTATGGTAAGTGCTCACGGCATGCGCTATGCGGTGGATATAGTGTTACAGGAGCTCAGAAAGGTGTATTACCTTGAGTTTAAAAGCGCGCACCTAATGGAAGATGCTTTTCAAAAAGGTTACGTGGTACTTAATAGAAGAAAAATTGATTTAAAAGAACTTAGAAAATATGCTATTGAAACATACTACAACGAAATAATATCTCCTTGTTTAAGAAACATTATCACTGATTCTAACCTTATGAAAACAAACACAATTTATGTGTGCGGAGGTGGTATCAATTATTCCGAACTGAAAGAGTGTTTTGCAAATGAGTTCAAAGATATAGCGGAACTTGTTTTTGTAGATGAACCTGAATACCTGGCTGTAAAAGGATATGCGCTGAATTCACTTAGAAAAACAGGCGGCGCAAAAGATACCGCTCTTGGCATAGACATTGGTAATTTGTCAACACGCGTAGCATTTGTTTCATAGGCTTATTCGGGTAAAATACCCGATTTGGCAAAAATGGACACGTATTCTTTGTTGTTGGGTCGCTTGAGAATGTTTTTATGCGTTATTGAACTAAACTGTCATTTGCACTTTAAGATTTGTCTTGGACAATTGTAACAATTGGTTTTTAAGGCATAGCGCACCTTTAATTATTGTGATGTTTATGGCAAGGTAATAAAATTTGGAGAAAATGTATAAACAAGTGCCTTTCATAGTAGTTATAGAAATTGCAGCACTCTGCATTTTATTAACTGCATTTGCGTTGGTTTGTATAGTAATCTCCGTTCGATATCGTTATCAACGGGACGAGAAGTTTAAGGCGTCACTCGCCGAAATAATTGATAACCTTATATTGGAGTTGATTGTGGTTGAAGAGATTCCAAAAGACATTGAGTACCTTGGCGACAGTGTTGCGGATCTCAGGGCATTGGTTGGTAACGTGAAGTGGAAACGACAGATTTTGATTGAAAAGTTGATTGAACTGCAATGGAACATTGCAGGTGCTAATAGAAAGATAATGGTTGATATATATCTTTCGCTAGAACTTTTTAAAGATTCACTTAAGAAAATATCGTCAACTGTTTGGTACAACAGGATGCAGGGCCTGCAGGAGGTAACTTACATGGATTATGCTATTACTGATCTTGATATATTGCAATTTACTTTGAACTCTAATGCTGATGTACGTTCTGCTGCCAGGTGTGCTTATTTGAAATTTAGTAAAAACGACTCTTTTCGGTTTCTTGACGAAGTACAGGATACCTTAACTGTCGTTGAGTTGATAGAGTTTTTCAGGATAATAAATAATTCAAACGGGTTTGGAAATTCCAACTTTGCCAACTGGATACGATACTCACGGAACAAAACGGTTGTGTCATGTTGCATAAGGTTTGCTGCGTACTGTAATGAGGTTAATGCAATTGAAAGTATTCGTGGAGTGCTGGGGGGTAATGATCATGGGCTGAGGGCGGAAGCGATAAATGCGCTCGGGCGTCTAAAGGCGGTTAGCGTTGAAGACGAGCTGATTGCAATATATGGTAGCCAGCCAATAGAGTGTCAAAAGGAAATACTGTTTGCATTAGGGATGATTGGAAGTGCCACCGGAATTGAATTTGTTAAATCGGAGTTCTTGAATGCTAAATTATTCGAGGTAAAAAGGATAGCTGGGCGTGTGCTTGCAAGGTTTTTAACTAAACCGAAATTTGAAAAATTTCAATCATCAATCGGCATTGAACATCAACACATTTTGAAAATAATTTAAAATTGTACTAATAAATTATTTTTAACCCAAAAGTTGTAATTGCCAATGCAAAAAGTAGTTGATTTTTATCAAAGTTTTATTTTTAGTTACAGCCTTGCTATGATACTTGTTTATCTAGTACTTGCCTGGTTGTCATTTATTGCCGTTAGAAATTATATAAAGCGTAGTAAAGGATATAATTTGAAGGATATTGTTGACAGCCCATTTGCACCCGGCATTTCAGTTATCGCTCCGGCTTACAATGAGGGTTTAACAATTATTGATAATGTGCGCGCTTTGTTAACACTAGAATATCCTCTTTTTGAAGTTATAATTGTAAATGATGGCAGTACAGATGATACTCTTGAAAAACTAATCGATCGTTTTGAACTGTTGGAAATTGATTTCTTCTATAACGAACGCATTACAACAATGCCTGTGAAGCGTTTTTTCAAGTCGGTAAATCCGGCGTACGAGAAACTGCTGGTGATAGATAAAGTTAATGGTAAGGGTAAAGCCGATGGATCTAATGTTGGGATAAATGCAGCTGAGTTTGATTATTTTCTGTGTACTGATGTTGATTGTATTTTGGGGAAGGATACGTTGTTAAGGCTTATTAGACCTTTTTTAGAGGAGAAAAATAGGAAGAGGATGTCGAATAGAACGTTGCTTATTCCTGACACAGGGTATATTCACACAATTGGTAATGAGCGCCGAGTTATCGCGACAGGGGCCCCCCTGCGGATGATTAACTCGTCTATAGTTGATGATGGCGTAATAACGAGGTTTCGGCCTCCGGTTAAAATTCTCCCGCGTTTTCAGGAGCTTGAATACATACGAGCCTATTTGTTTTCTAAAATGGGATGGAGCGCCATAAACTGCGTACCCAATGTCTCAGGCGGATTAGGTTTGTTTGACAAGGATATAGCTATTAAAGTGGGTGGTTACGATCCTAGGTCGTTTGCAGAAGATATAGATATGGTTACAAGGATGAGTATATACATGATTGAAAATCATCTTAAATATGCTGTTAGGTATATACCAAACAGCCTCTGTTGGACAGAGGGCCCACAAACACTTAATGTTTTCAGCCGTCAGCGTACGCGATGGGCAAGGGGGCTTGTTCAAATTATTAAGTTGCATAAAAACGTTTTGTTTAATGCTAAATACAAAAGACTTGGGTTGGTGATATTTCCCAATAACTTTATTTTTGAATTTTTGGCTCCAATCCTTGAAACCATAGGTATAGGAATTTATATTTTTCTTATTTGTGTTGGCGAAATAAATTGGAATAATACTTTTATTTTACTTGGCTTTTTATATGCAGCTTCGTTGTTGTTTACCACCATGGCAATCCTTTGGGACCAAATGGTTATGAAAAGTTATAAAACCGCTCGTGAGGTAATTCTTATGTGCCTAACAGCTATTATCGAGCCGTTGGTTTATCATCCCCTGATTGTTTATTTCAGCATGAGAGGCTACATGCATTCATTGTTTAGAAAAGAATTATCGTGGGGTAATATGCAGCGAACCGGGTTTGCTGGAGGCAAGACTAAAAAAGATAAAAATGGATAAAAGGGCAAGAGTTGTCAAGGAATTTTGCAATATAGCTATTCCAATTGTCTTTGTTTTTTGCACGGAAGTTTCAGGTGCGCAAAAAAACACGGCCGCTGTTAAGTCTGAAGAGCTTTACCAGGCTGCGATAAATGCAGTTAGATCAAAAGATACTGCTAGGAGTTTAACATTGTTAAATAGTTCTATTGCAATAAACAACAACCATGTTGACGCAAAAGTATTACTGGCGAAAATCTGTTTTAATACACGTCGTTACGAACAGGCAATTAGGATTTCTGTCGATGTAATCCAACATTTTCCGAAGTACCGGGATGTTTATTATTATGTTATTGGCGGTTATATAAATACTGGCGACAATGTGCGTGCGCTCAGTTATACTGATGCTGCGCTTAATCAGTTTGGTAGTGACAAGGAGTTTATGTTAAAAAAGCTCGGACTGCTTGACGCATTAGGGCGTTTTACTGATGGGGATGCGCTTGCTAATTATTTATACAAAATCTATTGGCTTGATGAAAAGGTTCAAGCCGCTTGTTCCTATCACTATTTTGTTAAAGCTGGTTGGATTTTGAAGTCAAAGAACGATGTTGTTTCAGCTAAAGGAAGTTTCGATATGGCTTTGAAAATAAATCCAGAAAATAAGGATGCACGTATTGGAGAGGAAAAGCTGTTGTACAATAATAAGGAATTGATGTTAGACCAGTTGAATGCCGAACTTGAAAAGGATTCAACATCTTACGAGTTATTGATGCACAAACTTGGCGTTTTGCAGGAGATGAGACGATATGCCGAGTCGCTTGAAGTGTTGAGTAAAATTTTGAAATATCATCCTAACGACCGAAAGGCATTGTTATTGAATACTTCGCTCACAACCGAGGCGGCTGAGTTTTACCAAAAAACAAATTATTACGCCTTGTACCAAACTATTCTAGAAAAAGACCCTGCTAACCAGGAGGCGTTGAATAAGGTAATAGGTATTGCAATTGACAGGGGGGATAATAAGGCTGCATTACAATATGTTGACTTGGCATTGAAACGATTGCCTGGGAATTATGACTTTTTAAGCAAAAAATTAGATCTCGAAGTAGGAGCGAGAAATTATGTCGAGGCCGCAAAAGTCGCGCCGATACTTTATGCTAAACGGCCGACAGCTAAATTAAAAGCTTATACTATAGAAACCATATTGTCGTGCGGGAGATTTTATTTAGCACAACAGCAGCCGGATAGCGCCATATACCAGTTTAATCTTGTACTGGGATATGATAGTTTAAATGTAGAGGCGTACAAAGGAAAAATAAGTGGCTGGTACATGCTAAACGACAGGGAACAGGTTATGAATGAAATAAACAAGGTGCTAAGCATTTATCCCGATAATAAAGCCCTGATTATTAAAAAGTCGTCTCTTCTTGCTGAGTTTGGAAGCAATGAGAAAGCAAGTGCTATAAGTGACAGTTTGTTGAATGTAACACCTGGTGATAAAAGGTTAGAAAGCATGTATATTGACCAGAGGCTTGCTGCTGCGGCAGAATATATGAGCAATGAGGATTACAAACAAGCGCAGGTTTACCTTGACGGGGTATTAGCTAAAGACCCACACAATAACCTCGCATTAAACTACAAGATAAACCTACTTGATGCGGAACATAAATATGCAGAAGCGATGGCTTATGTAGACACTGCGCTGGCCGTCTATCCCGGCGATAAATCCTTGCTGGTGAAGAAAGCTTCTGTTTTATTTAATTTTGGGCTTTTTCCTGAATCTGTTTTGGTTTATGCGGATTTACATAATCGTTACCCGTACAGCAAAAAAATTGCTGATGCACTTGAAGACGCGATGATATCAGCTGGAAAGACGTTTGAGAAGAAGCATATGGTTGACAGTGCCATCTTTTATTATAACGAAATTGCAATACTAAATTCTAAGGATACCCTCGCTGACTTGTATAAAGTGAATATTTTAATTGAACTGAAAAAATACTTTGAAGCTTTAAATGCGGTTAACTCCGCGCTCAATAGAAACGCCAGTACCGAATCTCTTTTACAGCGCCGGGTTGTAATACTCGAAGGGTTAAAAAGGTTTAAGGAAGCTGTGCTTTTTGCAGATACGCTTAGTAAACTCTTCCCATATAAGAGTTACCAGGACTATGCATCCTACCTCAAAGAAAAAACGTATAAGACTCAGTTCGCGTTAAATTTTCTTCATTCTGGTTACGACGACCCCAACACCCTGCCTTATACCTATACATCGTTTACAATAAGGCATTTGTTTGATAGGGGTTCGTATGCTGGGACAATTAGGTTAGCCGGCCGGCAGCAGGGTAACGGAATAGAAGGTGATGCAGAATTTAGTTTCAAACACTCCGCCAGCTTGGTATCTAATGGTGATATTGCGGTTGGTAACGGTACTATTTTGCCTAAATTCAGGTTAGCCTACTCTGTATTTAAAACAATTAGTAAAACAGTAGAAGTGGAATTTGGGGGAAGATACTTGTCTCTTGACTCTCTAACGTCAGTGACATTGGTAACTTCGTTTGCTAAAAGGTTTGGCAGTGTCTGGTTTAATTTAAAGGCTTTTGGCATACAGGAAACTGATAACCTAGCCCATACCATTAATAAAAACCATCTTTATACAGCATATAATCTTACAGGTAGGTATTATACACACAACGACCTGGATTATATAAGTTTAATTGCAGGTGTTGGAACATCGCCAGACGATTTAAGCCGGTTGGTTTTATTTCCGAAACTGGCTGGTTTGTTAAGCAAATCGGTAGGTTTTGGTTATCAAAAAGCTATTGATTACAATTCATCTATTGGTATCACCGGGGCGTGGACAAATACCAAAACTGGTAACAGTACCAAAACGGAGGCCGCTACCTTCTTAAATCAATATGATTTGTACTTAGATTGGAAAATAAAATTTTAATTTTTTTTAGTGTATTGTACTCCTAAAATATTTTGTTTCGCGATGTTGTTTGCGTTGGTATTGGGTTGTAAGTCCCATGCCGGAAAAATTTATTTGGCCGCCGCAGGCCTGTCTGATTATAGTATAGTCATTCCCGTTAATTACACCAAAAAAGAACAAAAAGCGGCTTCTATTATTGCCGATTATTTTAAAAAGGTCACTGGTGCATCAATTGCTATCTTGCCGGAAGATAAATATAAGGGGTTTAAAGCAATTTATGTTGGTCAAACAAGTAAGCATAACCCACTTGCAGGTGATGTGCAAAACGGTGAAAGTCTGCTTATCAGTACTACGAAAAAAGAAGTTTTCATCAAGGGCGGAAGTGGCCAGGGAATCATTTATGCAGCCTACACGTTTGTTGAAAAATATTTAGGTTGTCGAAAGTACGACGAAGGTCCGGCGATTTGTCCGCACATAAACGAACTGGCGCTGCAACAGGATTTGGTTGACAGTGAAGCCCCTGGCTTTGTTTATCGCCAAAGCTATTATCCTGCTTCTGTTAATGCCGAATACTTGCAATGGCATAAACTGCAAAAATTTGAAGACCTTTGGGGTTTATGGGGACATTCTTTTTTTAAGATTATACCGGAAGAACAGTATTTTAATACACATCCCGAATATTTCTCCGAAATAGATGGTAGGCGGGTGGCTAAACAGCTTTGTTTGAGTAACCCAGATGTTTTAAAGCTAACCATTGAATATTTTAAGACTGCAATATCGGCCCATCCTGATGCTATTTATTGGTCGTTGTCACAAAATGATGGTGGAGGATTTTGTACTTGCGAACAGTGCCGTAAAATTGATGAAGCTGCAGGGAGCCAGCAGGGGTCACTAATTAAATTTGTTAACAAAGTTGCAGAAAAATTTCCCAACAAAATATTTACCACTCTTGCCTATGGTTATAGCGAAAAGCCCCCGGTAAATATTAAACCGGCCACTAATGTGTTTGTGATGTTAAGTACGATAAATGCAGAAAGACAACAACCTCTTGAGAATAACGCCACAGCCACAAAATTTAGAACTAACTTAACGGGATGGCAAAAAATTACGGATAATATTTATATATGGGATTACACAACCCAATTTACCAATTACCTAGCTCCTTTTCCGGATTATATAAATATTCAGGCTAACATCGAATATTTTAAGCGTAGCAACGTAAAAGGCGTTTTCTTTCAGGGCAGTGGTGAAGGGTATAGTGATATGGCAGAGTTAAATAGCTATTTGCAATCAGAATTGTTGTGGAATCCGAATATTGATGCTGCGGAAGAAATGCACCAGTTTATATTTGGGTATTATGGAAATGCCGGTAGATATATTGAAGAGTATATTAATGTTTTAAATCAAAATGTTAAAAAGTATGGTGCTAAATTAGATATTTACGGAAATCCGGTAAATAATTACGCAGATTATTTATCGCCGGCGTTACTAAAAAGTTATAGCAATTTGTTTAACGCGGCCGAATTAGCCGTAAAAGGGAACAGATTGTTAGAAGAAAGGGTAAAGCGTGCACGTCTTTCTTTAAATTATACTCTATTACAGCAGGCAAAACTTTATCCTGACAGAGAATCAGGATATTTAGTAAATGAAGGTGGAAAAACCAAAGTAAAACCAGGCTGGATAGAAATGGTTACTGATTTTGTTGAATTATGCAAATCTGCAGGGGTTCTAAGTATGGCGGAAGATTACAGCAGCCCTGACAATTACTTAAATATCTGGAAAACCCAAGTTGATAATAGCCAACATCCAAACCTAGCCGCGGGCGCTAAGGTGCTGCTAAATTCAGAATATTCAGAGGATTACCCTGCGAACGGGGATAAGACGCTTACAGACGGGATATTTGGCACCCTTGATTTCAGTTTCAACTGGCTCTTTGTTTATGGACAGGACTTAAAGGCTGATATTGAATTAGGTACATCTAAAACTTTTAAACATGTTAGTATAAACTTTTTAAACGATCCGAAGCATTATATTTTTTTGCCTACAGCAGTAAAAGTTATGATATCGGACGATGGAGTTAAATACAAGTTATTTAATGCTGAAAAGGCTTGCGGTCCATCAGGCAGGAATTTGCCAGAAATTAAAAATGTTTTATTGACAGATGAGGTAAAAGCGCGGTACATAAGAATTGAGGCTAAGTGCTTAAGTAAGCTGCCTGCAGCTTATGCGCCTAGCACTAAGAAGCCTTCGTTGTGCAGTGATGAAGTCTTGGTGTATTAAAAGTACGCAACTATCGACAATAATTATAATCGCTTCATGTATTAAAAAAATTTGACTGACGGAGTGTTTTTATAAAAACTTAAATGGTTGAAGCTGGTTATTTTGTAAATGTTGAAATTACATGAGAGGTACAATTGTTATACTAGGCGGTGATGGTTACCTTGGATGGCCTCTTTCACTTAAAGTGGCACTTGAGCATCCAAGTGACAATGTTATTATCGTTGATAATGAGTGGAGGAGAAATATAAGCATTTCATCGGGTTTTAAGACACTCTACCCTATAGCAAAACCAGGTGAACGTGTTGCTGCTTTCAAGCGTGTACACAAGCAACATAACCTGCACTATGTGCATATGGATATTAATGGCGGCGGGCTTGATGCGTTTATTAAAAGTGAAAAGCCGCATACTATTTTTCACCTGGCTCAACAAGGTTCTGCAACATATTCGATGAAAGGCCTTGAAGAAAGTTTGTTTACCCTGCGTAATAATGAGGAAGGTAATATGCGTTTGCTTTGGGCTGTTAAACAGCATGTTCCCCAAGCGCACATCATAAAAATTGGCTCGTTTGGCGAATATGCCGAAGCAGGTATCGATATTCCACAAGGATATTTTACGCCAAGTTACCGAGGGCGGGAAGCGAACAGGGAAATGCCTTATCCGAGGCAATCTGATGATATATACCATATAACAAAAATAAATGATTCTAACTTTTCTGCGATGGCTTGCCGGATTTGGGGGTTAAGGATTACAGATGTAATGCAGTCTACCATTTTTGGTTTCGTAACAGATGAAATGTGCGGTTGCAGGGAATTGTTTACAAGATGTGATTATGACCATATTTATGGCACTGTTGTGAACAGGTTTTTAGTACAATCAGTTTGTGGATACCCGCTCACTGTGTATGGAAACGGTAATCAACGGACAGGTCTTATGGCTTTACGGGACTCGGTTAATTCTCTTGTTTCGTTCATTACCGACATCCCTGTTGCCGGTGTGCACCGGGTAATAAACCACGTTACTGAAACAGATTATAGCATACGCGAACTTGCTGCAAATATTAAAGAAATTATGTTTTTGGAAGGTTACAGGGTAACAATAAATTCCGACTTTAATCCGCGGCTGGAAAAAATTGATAAAAAAAGAGATTACCTTATAGATACTACCTACGCCGGACATGATAAGTTTCACTCACGTTTTGAAGACGTACTGAAGGAGAGCCTGATGATTGTTGAACAGTTCAGTTGCAATATTTTGGAAGATTTTTTTGAGCCTAAAATTTTTTGGAACAAAATTAATGAATACCCGTCTGTGCGTAAGGCGGATGATGGCATTGTATTAACAGAAGACGAGGTTTACTGGGATAATTTCAGGTTGATAAATTTTCCATCCGATAGGATAAATCTTAATCCTGGTACGCTTGGTACCACTTCGCAGGGTGTTCAACGATTGCGGGGTCCACAAAGCCGTTTTCAGCAAGATGATGGGTACCCCTTGGGATGGTATGAACAGGCACGTAAAAGTCATTTGCGTATAAAGGCTTTGGGTAGCGAACTCTGGCCAGCTGCTAGCTACGGGCTAACAGTTACTTATAGTACCACACAAGCGGTAAACATCATCGCCTTATCCTTAATAAGATTTTTTTATAAAACAATGCTCCCGCCTTTTAAAGTTGTTACTACCCTGCATGAGCATCATGGCGGGATTGGAGCGTTTGAGAATTTGCCCGAGTACCAAGTATATTATCTTTCAGATGAAATACTTGGCGATCGTGAGCAGTTGGCAAACAAAATGTTGGAATTAAAGCCAGCGTTAGCTGTTTTTTCGCATGTGTTTTACGCCACGGGAATATTACCTCCAGTTCAAGACTGGATGACAATTACCAAGGAAAATGTACCGGAATGCAAAATAATGCTTGACGTCGCGCAGTCTCTAGGGGTGCTGCAAATACCTTTTGGGCTCGCAGATTTAGTTATAGGAAGCACGCATAAGTGGTTGTTTGGCCCGCATGGCGGAGGTTTAATGTGGATTAAAGATGATTGTCATAGTTGTGTAGAATCTGTTTTTTGGGCTGGCGACGGTTTTGCATACAGCGAAAATAAGGATTCGCTGAGCATACCCGGTGGACAGGATTTTATGATGTATCCTTTGATTGAAGAGTCATTATTATTATATAGAAAAGTAGGTGTTCAAACGGTATTAAAACGGTCAACATATTTAAGAGACCTATTGAAAAATAAGCTAGAACTTGTACTTGAGAAGCATGGAGTAGAATATGTAATGTTGCAAAACAAGGTTGCCTACCCGGTGATAAGTTTGGCATTCAAACATTTTAACCCTTATCCGCTTTACAGTTACCTCAATGAGAATAAAATACACGCGAAATGTATCAAGAACAAAATTATCAAAGGCAGTATCTTCCATATTTTGAGAATTGGAGTTCCTTATTTTGAAACGCTTCAAAGGCTGGATAACGTAGTATTAAAAATCGATTGCTATCTTTTGGAAAATAAACAGAATTGCAAAATTGCCGAGTCCCGGGTAATACAAACATTGGAGTTGGTTAAACAATATGCCGGATGATTTAAAGGATAATAATTACTTATTTGAATACATGTATATAAAAGAGCTTGCGCCCAAATTAATGTAAGATTGAAAAGGGGAATCTTCAATTTTGCACATTGGGCGCATTTTTATACAAAAGAGTTAGGGCAAAATATTAACACAAGAGCCTCTGAATAGACATGAAAACATCGAGGCTGCTTTTGCTTAATATTCTAAAAGTTTAATAATTTTTATTTAACCTATCCCCCAATAAAGGGGTTAATGCAATTAGTGCTGTAAATAAATTTATATAAACATTTGAAGACTCTAAAATAGTTATGTAACATAGTTCCCAACAGCCTATTACTTAGTCTTGAATTAATACATACATTTTCAAAACTTAAATTCAAATGACCAACAAAAAATTGTTCAACCCCAAAATGTTTATGAAATGGTTTGTACATTATAAAAATGCAGAAAGCGGCGCTTGCAAGTGCCGCATAAATAGTTGCCGTCACGAGCTGGCTAAGCAACACTATTACTTACAGTGATGTTTAAGTTTGAAATCCAGAAAATATACAATTTCGGTTTTGGTTTTTTGTTAATGTAACAAGAGGTTACTTTATATATTTTCATACTATTTATGACGATAGCAGTTTTGACAAGTTATATTTTAGGGAAACTATATGGTGTACCAGAAATTTGAAAAGAGCATTGTCAGATGCGGTTATGGTTTTGAAGACAGGGGGGGGACATCTAGGTTAAAAACGTTTTTCTTAGTCCTATATTGCACAAGAATGTCAAAATGAACATTGTGATATTATAAGGCAGACGCGGATTGAATATTTGTACAAAATGTACAAAACCAGAGAGATTATTTGGTTTGTCGAGGAGGCTGGGAATGTATATTGAATTTGTTAGAATTTTCAATATTAGCGTGTTGACTTTACCCCCCCCCGCCTAAATTTTAAAGCAACCAATAGATCTCATACAGTTTTTACGAGAGCAATAAATAATCCATTTCAAGAATCTGTGGTTTTAGTAATGAAATTTAAGAAAATACGGTGATTCATATTTACGGCAGAATATTCATGTTATGGCCTTGAAATTATTTCACCCCCCCCCCGTTTATGGGGCTTTATTGTTTGACAATGAAATTATATTTGCCGCGTACAAGATTGAATATTAAGAATCATCGACCCATTTAAAGGGTTGTTTATTTCTATTAGAAATGGCTTTTTTGCAATAGTTATAATGTGTGCCGAGTTGGTGAAATACAGAATGCATAATTTAATGTTTAATGGTAAACTTATTCATTGTTGAATTATAATTTGTTTATGAAACGATTGCTCTATCCCTTTGTAGTTTTTCTTTTTGCCACGTGTGCAACCAAGGCACAAAATATTTCAGGCGCAGCAAATTATTTTATCAGCACACTTGATTCAGCGAAAAAGATGCGCACCGTTTATCCATTTGATATAGACGAACGCTACAAGTTTAACTATGTGCCACTGGATAACCGTAAGGGAATTTCTGTAAACGAGCTTACGCCAGTGCAAAAACAGGCTGCATTTGCTCTGCTCAAGTCTTGTTTAAGTACTAATGCCGCCAATAAAGTGAAAAGTATAATGATGCTGGATGCAGTTTTAAAGGTACTGGAGCAACGCAAGCCAGATGATCATTTTCGCGACACAGGCAAATATTTTTTTACCATATTCGGCTTACCCGCCGAAAACAATATTTGGGGCTGGCGGCTGGAAGGTCACCACCTTGGGTTTAACTTTTATGCTGACAAAAATAAACTGGTAGCAGGCACGCCTGGTTTTTTGGGGTCTAACCCCGCTATTGTACAGGACGGGCCATCCAAAGGCCAGCAGGTGCTAAAGGAAGAAACCGAAATGGGATTTGCGCTGCTGCACAGCCTAAATACAACCCAGTTGAAAACTGCAATTATTGACACTGCGGCACCGGCCGAAATAATTACATCCAATAAAAGAACTGCCATGTTGCTAAACCCGGCAGGCATATGTTACACAGCACTAAACCCTAAGCAAAAGGAGCTTTTTTTGCAACTGGTTCGCCTTTACATAAACCGTTACACAAGGTTGTTTGCCGCTAAAATGTTGAAAGAAACAGAAGCTGCTGGCCTTGATAAATTATATTTTGGTTGGGCTGGTGTTACTGACATGCCAGGCCCTGGTCATCCACATTATTACCGAATTCAAACCTCAAACCTGCTGATTGAATACGATAATACGCAAAACAATGCCAACCACGTGCATACCGTGGTGCGCGACCTTAAACATGATTTTGGCGGCGACCTGCTGTTGCAACATTACCAGCAGGCTCATTAGTGCTCAAGAATTTAATTATTTTGCTGCGCATATGTCGCCCAAGCTGCTTACATTTCTTTTAATGGCATTCAAGAAAATGATATTGTTATTAACGACGGCAATCGGTAAAAAGCAGCGAGGTTTCCTTTTGTAATTCCCAAAAGATGATAGAAAGTCTATTTGGTTTACAATGGTTAAAATCAACCTATTAAAGAGGTAAGGTAAACGCGTCCGTCCATTCAAGACATCTCTTGTCGCAATAAGCGGGTAGGTTTTTGTTAACAATAGCATTTGCTAATTAATGTGCCCTTTTGAAACGGACATAACGCATAAAAATTTTTCGTTTCCCATAGCAGGGTGTAATAAATGTTTGTATGAAGTGAAGAGGTAGGCATTCCCGTTTTGTGTGATTTTAATTTAGCAACAAATGAAAAGTTGGGTCAAAAAGTTGTTATTAATATCGTCTGATCTTTTTGTCATATTTCGTTTTAGCGATTTTAACCAGCTATTATTCAGCATTATGCCTGTTTTAAAAATAAAATTCAATTGATTTGTTACGTCAATGTCGTAAAATACATTGACGCCTCAGCATATTCTGCGGCGGTAACCAAAGTCGTTTGCAAGATAAAAACACGCAAAATTTTAGCGTTTGGGAAAACAGTGTTATAATGGCGATATATATCTTTCATTGTAATTTCAAAGTCTATATTATAAGTGGTGTTTTTTACACCGATTGTACCCACCCAATTATTTAACCCGTTGATTGTAACTTGAAAATCGATAACAAAGTAATAGCTCGTCAGTTGCAAATGTTTTTTTGCTTCCATATCTTGTTCTAAAAAGGTAATTGCCTACAATTTCTTTAGGTCTTTTGTATAATGACTATAAAAAATATCTTAACCATATGTTTAGATAGTGTAAAAATAGTGTCCTTTTTGTTAATAAGGACTTTCTAACTCATACTTACATATTTACAAGCATATTTCAGGTTATCCGATACCTTTGTTGCTCTTTTGTCTTATAACAATGGAAGCATTATTAAGTTGATAGCGCAAAATATTCCATTCAGTTAATTATGGTCTCTTCTTCGTCATTCAGTTGGCTACAGTCCATATTAAGGTGCCTGTCTAAACTGGTAAAATAAACTAATTGATAATTGAAAAACACAGGAATTCTCTCGGACATATATATTAATACTGCGCGCGAGCTTAATATTCTTTAGTTGGCGTGGCCCCCTTTATTAGGGGTTTTTTCGTAAAGATAATAATATATTTTTGACTAATTAAATGTTTGTAAAACAACACTAAATGCGAAGTTATTTATGGAATAGTTTCCTAAAGTTATCCGTTAATTTTAGAGACATAGTTATAAATAATGATATTTGCTGCAGCGGGTATGTTAGCGAAATATATAATGATGTATTAAGGAGGTAAATATCACCTAGTTGGCATATACTTAGGTTAATTATT
>Ga0364894_10257_pt1 | contig 25713 bp, 25 predicted proteins | sample ExccelJu500001D4_FD_206942 | JGI IMG/M metagenome (GOLD analysis project Ga0364894, IMG submission 206942) | Enriched cells from Trout Bog Lake Hypolimnion, Wisconsin, USA - BchlTB.July16.5000.01.D4 | ecosystem: Environmental > Aquatic > Freshwater > Lake > Hypolimnion/Profundal zone | place: USA...
TAACATCCTCTCGATTTCCCATCTTTTTAAGACTTATCAATCTGGCTTCCAAGCACTAAAGGATATTAATTTAGAGATAGCCAAAGGTGAAATCTTTGCTCTACTTGGACAAAATGGCGCAGGAAAAACTACGCTGATCAGCATTATTTGTGGAATTGTGAGTCCTAGCAGTGGTCAAGTTTTGGTGGATGGTAAAAATATCATCGGCGATTACCGTGAGGCAAGAGAGTTGATTGGTCTGGTTCCCCAAGAACTCTCGACTGACTCTTTTGAAACCGTCTGGAATACCGTTACTTTTAGTCGCGGCTTGTATGGGAAAGCACCCAATCCAGCCTTCATTGAAAAAATCCTCAAAGACCTGTCTTTATGGGATAAGCGTAATAGCAAAATCATGACACTGTCAGGTGGCATGAAACGCCGAGTGATGATTGCAAAAGCACTCTCGCATGAACCTAGCATTCTCTTTCTAGATGAGCCCACTGCTGGTGTAGACGTCAGCCTCAGAAAAGACATGTGGAATTTAGTCAAAATTCTCAAGGACAATGGCACAACTGTCATTCTGACGACCCACTACATTGAAGAAGCCGAGGAGATGGCAGACCGTATTGGCATTATTCGCGGTGGCGAGCTCATCATGGTGGATAACAAATTAGCGCTCATGAATAAATTGGGCAAAAAAGAGTTAACTCTTCAACTGCAAAATCCACTGCAGAGCCTGCCGAAGGAGCTGGATTTACCTAGCTTAAGTCTTTCCGAAGATAAATGTGAGCTTACGTATCGTTTTGACTCCAAAGATGAAGATATTAATATTGCACAGCTATTACAAAAAATTACTAGCCTGGGCATTGTCTTTAAAGACCTGCACACAAAACAGAGTTCGCTAGAAGAAATCTTTGTCAATCTTATTAACTCAGAGGCAAATACCCATGAAGCTTAATTACTATGGTGTACGTGCCATTTATAAATTTGAAATGGCAAGAACACGCCGCACTTTAATGCAAAGCATTATTGCCCCGGTAATCTCGACTTCTTTGTACTTTATTGTCTTTGGCTCTGCTATTGGTTCACGCATGACGCAAATGGAGGGCATTTCCTATGGCGCATTTATCGTTCCTGGCCTCATCATGCTGTCACTGCTGACGCAAAGTATCTCGAATGCCTCTTTTGGAATCTACTTTCCTAAATTTAGTGGGACTATCTATGAAATTCTCTCTGCACCAATCTCACCATTAGAGATTGTGATGGGCTACGTTGGCGCTGCAGCGAGTAAATCGATTATTTTGGGATTGATTATTCTTGCTACTGCAACCTTTTTTGTACCCCTGCAAATAGATCATCTCTTCTGGATGCTGTTTTACCTAGTAATTACTTCCATTACCTTCAGCATGATTGGCTTCATCATTGGCGTGTGGGCAGATGGCTTTGAAAAACTCCAAGTAGTTCCACTACTAATCATTACGCCCCTCACCTTTTTGGGTGGAAGCTTTTATTCCATCTCCGTTTTGCCGGCCTTCTGGCAAAAAGTAGCCTTACTCAACCCAGTCGTCTATCTCATCAGCGGCTTTCGTTGGAGCTTTTATGGCATTGAAGATGTCTCGCTTTGGGTGAGCCTCGGAATGACAATGTCCTTTTTAGCAATATCAATTGCAGTTGTCATCTGGATATTTAAGACAGGTTATCGCCTTAAAAAGTAATTCCAAAAGCCTTTCTGCTTTCGTTCAGCATGAATAAGGCAACAAGTAACAGGGTAAACCCAAAAATACGCTTTAATCTAGGCGCTTCTAGCTTGCTTACCACCCTTGCCCCTATTGGTGCAGCAAGCATGCTGGTAATCACAATGCACAATAAAGCAGGCACATAAACATAGCCAAGCGAATACTCGGGCAAGGATGCGTTACCCCAGCCCCCATAGATATAGCCCAACGTCGATGAGGCAGCAATTGGAAAGCCTAAGCCAGATGAATTTGCCATGGCGTTATGGGGCTTCACATTGCACCAAATCATAAATGGGACGGTAATGAATGCGCCACCTGCCCCTAGTAGGCTTGCAATGACACCCGTCAAGACACCAAAGCCAAAAAGGCCAAAGCGTCCAGGCAATCTACGTGCAGCATGAGGGGATTTATTCAGAATCATTTGGGTAGATGAGTAAATCATAAAAATGGAAAATCCTAGCGATAGCCAAGCTCCATTAATCACATCAAAAAATTTTCCGCCACCGACTACAGCACCCAGCACAAGCCCCGGCGATAAGGCGCCAACTAGCTTCCAATCAATGTTGCCACGCTTCTGATGCGCCATCACCGCTGAAGAAGTGGTAAATAAAACGCTAGCCATGCCTGTTGCAATGGCGATATGCATCAGAACATTCTCATGAAAGCCTAAACGGCTAAATATCAGAATCATGAGTGGAACTAAAATTACCCCACCGCCAATTCCCAATAAGCCTGCCAAAAACCCTGACAGACTTCCACCCAACATCAGCCACGCAATATCACTTATGGACATGTCTCACCCTAAAGAGGGTAAACAGCACTGCACCAGATGGGACATGAAAATACTATTTCTGGGCCAGAGCAAACTCGGCAAATTTAGCAACACTGAGTAATCTAGCATCGCCACGGTAATTTCCAATGAGCTGCACACCCAAGGGCAATCCATTCTTTGACTTAGTCGCAGGAATAGTAATAGATGGAATTCCCAAAAAACTCCAAAGAGCACAGAAAATCGGATCACCAGTGGATACTAGGCTCTTTGGAGCCTCCCCACTTGCAGGCGCCATTAAGAATGCGTCAAATTCATCAAAATAAGCACCAATAGAAGCGCGTAGTTTTTTCTGCAAGAACTTTGCAGCAATATAGGCGGGAGCGCTATGCTTCAGACCCCTAGCTACCAACTCTTGAATATGGATACTCAGCAAATCATTCACTTTGTCAGAGTGATCTGCATGAATTTCTGCAGCTTCAGACTCCATAATGAGATTCATTGCCTGAATTGCATCCCAGTATTCCTGTGGCAGAGAAAGCTTTTGAACAACAGCGCCTGACTTCTCTAGCTTTTGAACGGCTAGGTGCAAGGCCTGCTTTTGGTCATCAGACATCATATGATCTAAGGGTGTTTCTAGTAGAGCGATCTTGGGCTTATCCAACATTGGCAGCTGTCGATTTACACCAAATACCAAATCTGGGAGAACGATTAATTCTGGATCAGAGGCATCGCTATTTTTTAGATGATTCAAGGCATAAGCCATATCATCTACTGAGCGCGTGAAGAACCCTATGTGATCCAATGAATAAGATAAAGCATGAGCTCCAGACTTAGAAACCGCTCCATAGCTTGCCTTGTATCCCACTACGCCGCAATACGCTGCCGGCCTAATGATTGAGCCTTGTGTTTGTGAGCCTAGCGCCAAAGGAACAATCCCTGCACCAACAGATGCTGCTGATCCACTAGAAGAGCCGCCAGGCGTATGTTCTGCATTAAAAGGGTTTGTCGTAGGGCCGGGATTGCGCCATGCAAATTCAGTAGTGACTGATTTTCCAAAAATTACGCCGCCTAGACTACGAATCTTTTTAACAATTGCCGCGTCTTCAGCAGGGGTCTTATCTTTATAGATTGGTGAACCATTGGTTGTTGGAAGATCAACGGTATTAATAATGTCTTTAACAGCAATCGGAATTCCTGAGAGTGGGCCAGGCTTTACTTGCTTTGCCATTGAGTCCATTGAAGCTCTTGAGACAAAAGCCTTGAGAACTGGCTCTACTTCATTAGCCTCATCAAAAGATACCTGCAATACATCGACAGGCTTTAATTGATTGGCGGCTATTAAGTTACAAGCCTCAGTCAGTCCAATTGTGTTTTTCATAATTTTTAGTTTATTCAAAGAAATGGGGCGCAAAAAACACGCCCCAGTTAGATTAATGACGGTAATTACTTCAGTTTTATAGCGTTCTGTATATAAGTTTCGTTAATGAAGTTCTCAAAAACAGGCTGCTCTTTTAGGTTACCCAAAGCAATTTGGGTAACCATTGAAATTTTGAGTGCTGCAGGAGTAATTTGAACGCTCTTAGGAAACACGTTCTCGCTCATCATGCGTGTTACTGCATTCTCAACAACTTGAGGATCGAGAGTTGGAAATTCTTTCTTAGCAACCTCAATAGCACCCTTAGGATCTTTGGCCATAAAACGAAGTGCAACTTCCATACCATTCACCATTCTCTGAGCAGATACAGGATCAACCGTCTTCATTGCGGTAATGGAAGAGAAGGCGTAAGGACCATACGTTTTTGGGAAACCCAAAACAACCTTCATCCCTTTGATTGCCACTTGATCAAGACCTGGCTCATACAACACTGCCACTTTAGCTTGACCGCCTAATAGGGCCGCCGGTTCTGTACCCAAAGGAACTTGGATCATATCGACATCCTTATCGCTCATACCGTTTTCTTTAAGCAACTTTAGAAATAAAGAAGTACTTGTTGTTGGCATCAAACCAGTCACTACTTTTTGGCCTTTGATGTCTTTAATGCTTGTAAATTTGACATCAGGGGCCGTTGCAATCCATACCGCCGCGCCATTAACTGCATTACTAATCACGCCGACATTGGCGCCCTTAGAAGCGGCAATGGCAGTCCACTCAGGACCGTGAATAGAGAATTGCGAGCTTCCTGATAGGACTGAAGATAAAGCTGCAGTAGGAGATCCTGCAGTTTCTTTAATTACGCTTAATCCCTGATCTTTAAAGAAGCCTTTATCAATTGCAACATAAAGTGGTAGGTACAACATTGACTGAAATGCCTGAGAGATAGTGACCGTCTTTACTTCAGCTGCGGCACTAAAGGACATTCCAGCGATGACTAACGCAGCAATGCTAACTTGTAGCCTTCTGTAAATCGATTTCATGAAAAACCTCCGTGAGATTATTAAAAAATTACATCCGAATTTGTGTACGTCCTGCATCATTTCGCCATGGAAATAAGAAACGCTCCAGGGAATCAATGCAGTGATAAAGAAAGAATCCAACGATCATGAGCATGAATAAGCCAACCCAAACAGAATTGAGTTCGTACAAGCTTGAGGCGTTGTAAATCATGTGGCCTAAACCTGCTTTAGATGAAATAAATTCACCCACAACTGCACCAACCAATCCAAAGCCTACATTGATACGAAAGTTGGAAACAATCGCTGGCATAGATGAAGGCACAACCACCTGACGGAATATTTGCTTACGATCGGCACCCATTGAGTACAGCAAGGATTGCAAATCTTTATCCGCCTCTTTGGTAGCTTGATGGGCTGCAATGAGGGCAATGATGGCTGTCATTGAGACAACCAATACAACCTTAGCCCCTAAGCCAGTACCAAACCAAAGCAAGATAATTGGGGCCAAAGCAATTTTGGGAACACTATTGATTGCCACAATAAAAGGTTCCACAATTTGGGAGACCCATTTCGAGTACCAAAGTAAAAGGCCGATACTTGTTCCAACCAAAGTGCCAATGACAAATCCTAGCAAAGCTTCCCAGAGCGTATATCCAGTATCAATAAATAGCGTGTAATCCATAACGCTCGCGATGAAACGCTTCCAAATTCCAAATGGTGTTCCAATTAAGAACTCAGAGATAAGGCCAAACTCTGCCAATGTTTGCCAAATTGCAAAGAAAATGACGACCGATAGAATTTGGATGAGAGACTTTCCAAGACTTGTGTCTAGCATTTGACTCATAGAATGCTTTTCTTGCCTCATACCACTTCATCCTTTCTGGTTTGAATATCTAACTCAGAGCAAAGTAGATGAAAGTACTCGCCGAAATTTTTATGAGAACGTGCTTCTATTGGCGAGGAGCGCTCAATCTCAATTTGATGCACATTTTTGACGATGGTGGGTCTAGTACTGAGAGCTACTACCCGCTTAGATAAGGCAACTGCTTCATCAATATCGTGAGTAACCAAAATGACCGTCTTTTTGAACTTGGCTACCGCATCTAATAAAACACTCTCGAGATAAAGCCTGGTTTGATAATCTAAAGCTGAAAATGGCTCATCCAACAACAGAATGTCTGGGTCCATTAAAAGAGTACGAATGAGCGCAACGCGCTGTCGCATGCCTCCTGAAAGGGTTTGAGGATAGGCTTTTTCAAATCCGGATAGGCCAAAAGTACTGAGATAGTCTCTTGCCTTTTCAACACCATTAGCATCATCCTCACCCCGTACCCGCAGCCCGAGCATGACATTCTCCAGAACCGTGCGCCATGGGAATAGCAAGTCCTTTTGCATCATGTAGCCCACCTTACCTCTTAGGCTTTGAATTTTGTTGCCTCGATAGATCATGCTGCCGTTATCAGACTCTAGTAGGCCGGCAATGATATTGAAGATAGTTGACTTTCCGCACCCGCTTGGCCCAATGATACTCAGAAAATCCTGCTCCATCACATCGAAGGTGAGCCCATCAAGAACGGGAACTGGACCGCTCTTGCTAGCGAAGGATTTATGAATTGAATCTAATGAAAGTTGTACTACAGGATTACTCACCATCAATCTCCATTAATTATTTTTATTAGGGTTCATACTTACATGCACCTGCACCATCAACGAATCCGCTTGCATTCATTTAGTGCGGCAAGCATCGATACGAGTGCAGCATTCATCAATATGGTGCGCACCATTAATGCTCTGGATTGCCTCAAATAAAAAACCACCCGCAGGTGGCTTAGCAATACAAGAGAAAATTTCTGACCTTAAATAGCGCCAGGACTTGAACCTGGGACCAGAGGATTATTAATTAGGCTGCAATCAAAATATCGCCTAACTCCATTTTTTCCCACCAGATAAATGGTAGTAGATAAACCGGCTCACCAGCATCTTGCAAAATTTCTAGTGCGCCATCATTTGTTTTGTTGGCAATATACTTTCCAGGATTTAAAGCGAAGCAACCCTTGTCGGTACCATCATTGCGCCGCATTCTGGCAACAGTATTACGAGTGATATAAACAACCATGATCTCTCCTTAATTAAAGTGCTGACTGAATATGATTACGAACGACGGGATAAATCTGCCCATCCCAACGTTTGCCATTAAACACACCGTAATGACCAACACCTGCCTGTAGGTGATGTGACTTCATATAGCCTGGCAAGCCACTACAGAGATCTTGAGCGGCTAAGGTTTGGCCAATGCCACAAATATCGTCTCGCTCACCTTCGACCGTGAGCAAGAACGTCTTTTTGATCAATTTAGGGTTGACGAGCCTTCCCTGATAGGTCAACTGACCCACGGCAAGATCTCGATCCATAAAGACTTTTTGAATCGTCTCCAAGTAAAAAGGGGCTGATAAATCCATAATTGCGAAATACTCTTCATAGAAATCATGGATAGCATCTGCCTTTTCTGTTTCACCACTGATGCGATATTCATAAAGCTTTCTAAAAGACTCCGCGTGACGATCTGGATTCATGCTCATGAAGGCCATCAGTTGCAAAAAGCCTGGGTACACCTTGCGACCTGTTCCGTTAAATTGATTTGGAATTACTCCAATCAACTTTTCCTCAAACCAAGACATGGACTTACTCGTCGCTAATTCGTTTACCTTGGTAGGGCTTTGACTAACATCAATAGGGCCTGCCATGAGAGTCAAGCTAGCTGGCACATGGGGGCTTTTATCTTCAGACATGATGGCAGTTGCTGCCAAACAAGCTACCGTGGGCTGGCATACAGCCATTAAGTGAGTTTGTGGGCCAATAATTTCTAAGAAATGAATGATGTGCTCAACATATGAGTCAAAATCAAACTCCCCGCAACTAAGTGGTATGTCGCGAATATTGAGCCAGTCAGTTACATACACATCATGATCCCTGAGAAGTGTCTTGATGGTGCCTGCTAATAAAGTTGCAAAGTGCCCGGACATGGGTGCAACTAATAAGATTTTAGGTTGCCCTTGGATGCCAGGCTTTGTAAAACGCATCAGATTACAAAAGTGGGTGGAGTGAATCAATTCTTCTTTGACGGCTTGCTCGACACCAAAAGAATCTAGCACTGAATGAATCCTGAAATCGGGACGAGCATGGGTAAAGCCCAATAATGCAATTTGCTCGTAATGGGCAGCAAGACGCTGCATAGGATTTAAGGTGAAATTACCAAACCAGTTATTAGATACCCGCTCTGATGCTTTCGCGTAAAGACGAATAGGATCATGCAAGTTTGAAAAAGTTTGATAGGCCCTATACATCATCTATGTGCACCACTTTCTATATGACGTAAGGCTCGTTCTGTAGTTTTTAAAGTAGGATCAAAGACTCTACTGAGTGACACATCATTGGCGATGATGGCTGCAGTTTGTGCTGCTCGTGCAGACACGATGGACAAATTAACAAAGCCGGCAACATTGAAAGTTTTGAGAAGGTCAATCTCTTGATCATCATCAGCTGCCGATAGCTCACCCGATTCAATCCTCTTGTAAAGCTCACGGTAATACTCTCGCATACCGTCGAGCTCTTCAGCCAATGTCATGATCCGCTGGAACAAGACAGCGAAATCTGACGCGAGTGGGTTTTTGGATGCTACTTCCATGGCGTCACACCTGGCACCTCTGCTGGACCAACAGAGACTTCAACCGTACCAAAGTCTGCAGGACCCACGATCTCGAGATATTCCATATCTGGTGAGTAATCAAAAAGGTAGTGGGTAATGCCGGGCATTTGATGTACTACATCACCTGCCTCTACTAAAGTCACTTTGTCCTCATACATGAACTTGGCCCAACCTTTGTTCATAATGACTATTTGAAACTCCGCAACGTGATAGTGCCAACCCGTTCCATCTACTGGCGCCTTATTAGCCTTCACTAAATGAGCAATGACTTTGCCATTGGTAGCCTTAGCCACACCCAAATCCCGATAGAGAAAAAAATCTCGCAGGCCGCCAGGAAGAAACTGCGTATCACCCAGTTTCACATGAGAAAACTGAGTATCACTCTTCAACTTTATAGGTGCATTCATGATCAAAACTCCACTTCAAGCTCTTCAATGTCATCGGGTTCTTCAAGGGCGCCCATCACCCACTCCTTCATCTCCGGCATTGCCATGATGTGCTCGCAATACCGCTCGCTCGCCTTATCCAGCTCTACGTGGTAAGTCAGGAATCTCGTGACGACTGGTGCAAACATGGCATCAGCCAAGGTGGGCTCTTTTCCAAATAAGAAAGGGCCACCATATGTGGAAAGACAGTCTTGCCAAATTACCAAAATTCGATTGATATCGATTTGGGCTTTTGACCAAACTTTGAAGGACTCAAGCTTACCCTTGATATTCATTGGCAAGGAGGCACGTAATGCAGAAAAGCCTGAATGCATCTCCCCACAGATAGAACGGCAATGCGCTCTAGCAACTGGATTCTTGGGAAGTAGATGCGCCTTAGGATTTAACTCATTGAGATATTCACCAATAGCCATAGTGTCCCAAACCTTGCAGCCATCATGATCTAAACGCGGGACCAGAATCGACGGGGAGAGCAACAATAACTCAGCACGGTTATCTACATCATCTGGATGAACGGCTACCTCCTGAAATGGTATGCCAGAGAGTTTAAGCATGAGCCAACCACGCAAAGACCATGATGAATAGTTTTTGCTACTGATCGTCAGAGTAGTTTGCTTTGGCATATCTACTTTCAAAAGGGGTGTAATTACACCTTAGCCCTCTTGAAAATCGATAATCACTTGAAATGCACTACTTTTAAACTATTTTGCCCAATTTGGGGCATTAATAAGGGCCATTCTTTACTTTAAATACCGTATTTTGCTCGTTGTAACTAATGACGTCTTGTTGCCTATGTGAGATAAAGGTTATTTATATAAATAGTGGTTAACTGCAAAATAAGCAGAATTTCTCCTTCCGCAGGCACGGCACTAAAGGAAATTTCTGGAAAATCACTCCCTTATCCAGAAAATACTGGAATAAAAGCACTGCCCTTGATGCCTTGTGCAACAATTTTTTGAATAGCACCAGATAAAGAAGGCTGCATCAACTCTAAGAAAGCGAGCTCTACAGGATTATTAGGATTCTGCACTTGCTATAAGGCGGGAAGACGATCAAAAGGCTTACACCAACCTAAATCACGGGGATCATGCCAATAAATAATCACTTTCATATCAAGCCTGAGGAGTTTTCTCAAGAATCGCTAATTTTTCTTTTAGCTTACGCTCTTCTTGGAATCGCTCTGTTTCATCGCGAATGATGGCCGCAATTGCCATAGGTTGATCTTGATCATCAAAAATCATCGTGACTGAAAAAGCAATTGAAATAGATCTGCCATCTTTATGAATTGCTGGAACTCGCAACAAGGTATTGCCATACTTGGTCTTACCAGTTTCCATTGTATGAAAGTAGCCCTTAGAGTGACGCTCCCTAAAACGCTCAGGAGTAATAATGCTGAGCGTTTTTCCCAATGCCTCATCGGAACTATAGCCAAATATGCGCTCAGCCGATGCATTCCAGAACAAGATATTTTCATCGCGATCGGAAATAACTACGGCTTCACCAATGTGACTCACTAGCGTTTTAAAATTGATGCTATCAGACATGCTTAATCTCTTTTGTTTAGTCATTTATGACTAAGAATACCCCAATAAAAAACCACCCGAAGGTGGTTCTCACGGAACATCTATTCTTAGTAAGTCTTGTAAGCGAGGTACTTTCCTGAAAGTACCACTTGAACACGATCACCCTTTGGATCTGGCTCACGCTTAATATCCATGGAGAAATCAATCGCACTCATAATGCCATCTCCAAACTCTTCATGAATGAGTTCTTTGATTGTTGTGCCATAAACACTAACAATCTCGTACCAACGATAGATCAATGGATCTGTTGGTACTGCCGTTGGCAAAGAGCCTTTATAAGGAACAATTTGCAACCAAGCCATTTCTTCATCAGTTAAGTCAAATAACTTTCCAGCAGCTTCAGCCTGGACTTTAGTAAAAGTCATTTGACCTAAGCAGCCCGCAGTAACCCACTCCTTTGACTCGCCAATTGCAGTGGCAATATCACTCCACTTCATACCTTTACGAACTTTGGCTTCGATAATTTTCTGTGTAACTACTGAACGATCCATCTTTTTCTCCTAAATAAATATTTTAAGCAATAGCAGTATCAACGCCTGGGAGGACTACGACAGGCTTATAACCATCTAACTCACCCTTTGCGCCCTTGACTTGCAGATCCTTTGATCGATTGACTAAGAAATCCACTAAATGATTACGCATTGGGTAATACATAGCGTCATGATGTAAGTTGGCCCGCTTTCTTCCTTTAGGTAAGGTATTGACAACGATTTCAGCAATGCGTGCATTCGGACCATTACTCATCAACATAATTTTATCGGACAATAGAATTGCCTCATCCACATCATGAGTGATCATGAAGACAGTTTGGTTTGTCTCTTTACAGATTTTGAGAAGTTCATCTTGAATCACGCCACGCGTCAGAGCATCAAGTGCACCGAATGGTTCATCTAGAAGCAGCATCTTTGGCTCAATTGCAAAGGCCCTAGCAATACCAACCCTTTGTTTCATGCCGCCAGATAATTCTGATGGTTTTTTAGTTTCAGCGTTTACCAATCCAACCATCGCTAAATATTTTTTAGAATGTTCAGTAATTTGCTCTTTTGACCAATCTGGATATTTTGATTTAACAGCGAAGGCTACATTCTGCAAAACCGTCATCCAAGGCATCAATGCATGACCCTGGAAAACAACACCACGCTCTAATCCGGGACCCTGAATATGCTTACCAAGCATGATTGCATCGCCACCAGTTGCATCCTCTAGACCTGCAAGCACGTTCAAAATAGTGGTTTTGCCACATCCCGAGTGTCCAATGATACAAACGAATTCCCCTTTTTCGATTTCAAAATCAATTCCTTCGAATACTGGAGGCGCATCAGCTTTATAAGACTTGCTGAGGTTTGATACTTTAAGAAATGTATTTTCAATCTGCATATGAAACCGCCTTCTGTAACTTGCCAAATGCAGTATCAAGCAGCATTCCAACAACACCAATTAAAAGGATTGCAAAAATCACGCTCGAGAGAGATAAATTATTCCACTCATTCCATAGGAAGTAACCAATACCCGTTCCACCAACAAGCATCTCAGCAGCAACGATCACCAGCCATGCAATTCCCATAGAGATACGCATACCAGTTAGGATCGTTGGCGCGGCAGCAGGAAGAATCACCAAGAATGCCTTACGCAGAGGAGAAACTTCCAAGGTTTTGGCAACATTTAATAATTCTTTACGGACATTGGCAACTCCAAATGCAGTATTTAAAAGCATTGGCCAAACAGAACAAATAAAGATCACAAAGATTCCAGAAATTGAAGAATCTTTAATGGTGTAAAGCGCAATTGGCATCCAGGCCAATGGAGAGATCGGCTTGAGAATTTGAATAAATGGATTAAATGCTTCATAAGCCAATGGCGACATTCCAATCCAAAATCCAAATGGGATTGCCACAATCATTGCCAGTAAAAATCCCAGTCCTACACGGGCTAAGGAATAAGCAAGCTGAATGCCAATACCTTTATCGTTTGGCCCGTTATCATAAAAAGGATGTGACAGTTGCTTATAAATGGTTTGCCCCATCTGCGTTAAGGTTGGAAACCCTGTTTTCTGAATCGGCTCACCACCACCCTGACCCATAAGACTGTTGTACTCGCTGGAGTTCGTTGATATGCCTGGTGGGGGCGTAACCTTTTGGGTTGTTGCCATGTGCCAGATCGACAAACACAGGAGCAAAATCACAACCGATAGGATTGCGCCTTTTACCTTAATTGATAACGTTTTCATTCATTTACCTTAAATTCACGCTTTACTAGTTTGAAAAGATTTCAGATAGGCTGCTGGCTGACTAGGATCAAATTCTTTGCCCATAATCTTGTCTTTTTTGTAACCTGCTTTAGCTAATGGCGGTACAGCAATACCAGTTTCACCCATGTACTTTTTAGCATCTGTTAGCAGGAACACTTTTTCGGAGATGTCTTTGTAATTCACATCACCTTTGACATAACCCCAGCGCTGCATCTGCGTCAACATCCAAGTGGCCATGGAGTACCAAGGAATTGGGTTGAAATCGATGCGATCTGGTACGTTTTGAACATTACCTAAACCATCTGCAAACTTACCAGTAAGAACTTGCATAACAACTGTTTCAGGCTGATTAAGATAGTTTGGCGCAGAAATCACTTTGGCAATTAAAGGTCTATTAGCCGGATCACGCGCCATAGTTGAGGCATTCAATACTGCACGATACAAGGCGGCAAAAGTATTTGGATTTTTTCTAATGAACTCTTCTGACGTTCCAAATGCACAGCATGGATGACCGTCCCATATCTGCTTAGTCAGGATATGAATAAATCCAACTTCATCGTAGACTGCACGCTGATTAAATGGATCAGGCCCTAAGAAACCATCAATATTGCCTGCACGTAAATTGGCAACCATCTCTGGTGGTGGTGTCACGCGAATCTGAATATCCTTATCTGGATCTAACCCCGCTTGCGCAACGTAATAACGCAATAAGAAGTTATGCATTGAGTATTCAAACGGTACAGCGAACTTCATGCCCTTCCAGTTTTTAGGATCGCGATTATCTTTATGTTTATTGGCTAAAGTAATTGCTTGGCCATTCACGTTCTGAATGGTTGCTACACGCATCTGGGTAGGATCTGAGCCCAGGCCCATAGACATCGATATCGGCATTGGTGACAAGAAATGAGACGCATCGTGTTCTTTATTGAGCATCTTGTCACGAATTAAAGCCCAACCCGCTGTTTTATTTAATGTCACATTGAGACCCTGCTTTTTATAAAAGCCCAAAGGGTCTGACATGATCAAAGGGGTTGCACAAGTGATCGCAATAAAACCAATCTTGAGATCTGGTTTTTCGAGGGGCGCTTTCTCTTGAGCCATGGCCTGTAAGGACCCTACTGGTAGGAAACCAGATAAAGCACTCATCGCACCGCCAGCACCTACAGCTTTTAAGAACGCACGTCTACGTGCCTCTTGAGGAAACAATGCTTTTACTAAACTAGCCTCAACAAAATCCGCACTCTCCTGCTCAACATCCATTTTTGCGGAAAGAGAATTTGCATGATCCATCTCAGATGCATGCTGACCACAGCTACAGCGGTTGCTAAATAGCGGTCTATCTGGGTCAAATGGGCGATATGAATTCATTTATAGCTCCTAGTAATTAATTAAGATACTGCTTGCAATAGATTGAAATAAGTTTGTGACTCAATCAATGGAGTAAGGGTCTCAAGTTTTTCTCTATAAACCTCTCCGACCATCACCACAACTGGCTGCTTTTCCAAAAAATAATGATGGACATCACCAAGGCGCAATTCATCCAATGTGCAACCAAAGCTGCGCTGCGTTGGCAGGCTTACTGACTCCATCAAGCAAACAGGGGTATCTTTTGAGTAGCCTTGAGCAATCAAGGTTGTGGCAACCTCAGATAACTGGTCGCGCGCCATATAGTAGATTGCGGTTTTATGATCAACATGTGCGCAACGCCCAGGCAAAGTAGTTAGAGTCAAGGTCCGACTTAATTCTCTTGTCGTTGGGGGCTGCTTTAATTCTGCTGAAGCTGCTAGGGCAGTAGTAATCCCTGGAACGATTTCATAGCGCACATTTGCTTTCTCAAGGGCATCAATCTCCTCTTGTGCACGCCCAAAAATCATGGGATCCCCACCTTTCAAGCGCACCACGATTCCGTACTTATTAGCAGCATCAACTAATTGCTTATTAATAAAGTGTTGGGAGCTCGAATGTGAACCGCATCTTTTCCCCACCTGCACCAACCTAGTGCCAGGACACCACTCCAACATAGACATATCAATGAGGGCATCATAAAAAACGATGTCTGCCTGAGCCAAAATTCTTGAACCACGGACAGTAATGAGATCAGCGGCTCCAGGCCCTGCGCCAATGAGGTAGACGCCAGGTATTACCCCCTTTGATTGAGGTGATTTGTCTGTTCTTGATGCAATTTGTTCCATGCATCATTTGTAACAGTCGGCAATAGCCTTAAATTCCCTACGTGAACCAAAAGTGCTCACGCATTGATTTGGTGCACCAATACTGAGCCATTGCTCTATTTACGGCTAATACAACTTCTTTATTGTTAGTTATCGATAAAGGAGCTCAGCATGAAAGACAAAGCAAACGTTAGCGGCTTACCAGAAGCCACCACCCCCACTGTTGCCGATACAAATCCTACGCGACGCAAACTCATTCAAAGCATTGGCTCGGCAAGTATCTTGTCTTTGATAGACCCAATGGTGAAGGCTGGCGCATGGGCCGCTGGTTCTGATGCTCCTGAAAAAACCGATGTGAAGGTGAGCTTCATCGCTCTGACTGATTGCTCATCAGTGGTAATGGCCAATCATTTGAATCTGGACAAAAAATATGGTGTCAAGATTATCCCAACCAAAGAAGCATCATGGGCTGCAATTCGTGACAAGCTAGTTAATGGTGAGAATGACATGTCTCACATTTTGTATGGCTTGGTTTATGGTTTACAAATGGGTATTGGTGGTCAACAAAAAGACATGTCTGTCCTAATGTCCCTAAACAACAACGGTCAGGCAATTACCTTATCCAAGTCTCTTTATCAAAAAGGCGTAACAGATGGTGCCAGCCTAAAAGCCCTAATGGATAAAGAAAAGCGTGATTACACTTTCGCGCAAACTTTCCCAACTGGTACACACGCTATGTGGCTTTACTACTGGCTGGCAAATTACGGCATTAATCCATTTAAAGATGCAAAGATCATTACTGTTCCACCTCCACAAATGGTGGCCAATATGCGTAGCGGCAATATGGATGGCTATTGCGTAGGTGAGCCTTGGAATGCACGCGCAATCATTGATGGTATCGGCTTTACAGCAATTACCACTCAGGCAATTTGGCAGGATCATCCAGAAAAAGCATTGGGCACAACTTCTGACTTTGCTAAGAAATATCCCAATACCTGTCGCGCAGTTACTTCGGCAATTTTAGAGGCGGGGAAATATATTGATTCATCGACCTCGAACAAGCATGCGACTGCAGAAGTTGTGTCTGCTCCCTCCTTTGTTAATACCGATGTGAGTGTGATTCAAGATCGCATGATGGGTCGCTACAACAATGGCATCGGCAAGACTTGGGATGACCCGCATGCTATGAAGTTTTACAACGATGGCTTAGCAAACTTCCCTTACCTCTCTGATGGTATGTGGTTTATGACTCAACATAAGCGCTGGGGATTGCTCAAAGAACATCCAGACTACTTGGCAGTGGCAAAGAAGGTTAACAACATTGCTATCTACAAAGATGCGGCTACAGCTTCAAAAACGCCATTACCAAAAAGCGATATGCGCTCCAGCAAATTATTTGATGGTGTTGTATGGAATGGCTCTAATCCCGCAGCTTACGCAGATAGTTTCAAGATCAAAGCATGAAAAAACAAAAACTCGTCATGATTGGCAATGGGATGGCCGGCGTTCGGACCATCGAGGAACTATTAAAGCTCGACCCTGATCTTTATGACATCACTATCTTTGGTGCTGAACCTCATCCCAACTACAACCGTATTTTGCTGTCCCCAGTATTAGCAGGTGAACAGACTCTTGAGCAAATTGTTCTGAATGACTTAGATTGGTATAAGAGTAATGGTATTCATCTTCATATTGGCAAGACCATAACTAAGATTGATCGCAAAGAGCGGACTGTTATTGCCGATGATGGCACCGTTGAAAGCTACGATCGCTTGTTGCTGGCTACCGGCTCACTACCGTTTATTCTGCCTGTCCCAGGCAATGATTTGCCTGGCGTCATTGCCTATCGCGATATTAAAGATACCAACGAGATGATTGATGTGGCGACGCGCTACAAAAATGCTGTTGTGATTGGTGGCGGCCTACTTGGTCTAGAGGCTGCAAATGGTCTAGCCCTCAGGGGCATGAGCGTGACCGTAGTCCATCTTGCCGAATGGTTGATGGAAAGACAATTAGATAAAACGGCTGCTGACCTTCTACAAAAATCCTTGGAAGAAAAAGGTCTCAAGTTTTTACTCAAAACCTCTACTGAAGCAATTACCCCTAACGCAGCTGGTGATCGCGTAGGCTCGATTCGCTTTAAAGGTGGTCTCGAGATTCCTGCGGATTTAGTCGTCATGGCTGCAGGCATTAAACCCAATACAGCTTTAGCAGAATCTGCAGGCTTACATTGCAGCAGAGGTATTGTGGTTAACGATACTCTGCAAACTTTTGACCCAAGAGTTTATGCCGTTGGTGAGTGTGCAAGCCACCGCGGTACAGCCTATGGTTTGGTTGCCCCCTTATTTGAACAAGCTAAAGTTTGCGCAAATCATCTAGCTGAATACGGCATCGGCCGTTATGAAGGCTCCGTAACCTCAACAAAGCTGAAAGTAACTGGCGTTGATCTTTTCTCTGCTGGTAACTTTATGGGTGGCGAAGGTACAGAAGAAATTACCCTAGCCGACCCTATTGGCGGCGTGTATAAAAAATTAGTCCTGAAAGATGATCGCTTGATTGGCGCTTGCATGTTTGGCGATACCGCAGACAGCACTTGGTATTTCAAGCTCATGCGTGACGCACAAAGTGTTGCTGAAATTCGTGACACGTTAATGTTTGGTGAATCCAATATTGGCGATGTTGGCCATCAAGGTCACAATAAAGCCGCTGGCATGACTGATGCAGATGAAATCTGCGGATGCAATGGGGTTACCAAAGGTACCATTGTGAAGGCTATTCGTGAGCAGGGCCTCTTTACCCTTGATGAAGTCAAGAAATGTACTAAAGCCAGTAGCTCCTGTGGTTCGTGTACAGGCCTTGTTGAGCAAGTGTTGATGAATGTGCTTGGTACAGACTACTCAGCTACCCCTAGAAAGAAATCTATTTGCGGATGCTCTGATCTTTCTCATGATGAAATCCGTCAAGCCATACGCTCAGGTCACTTAATTTCTCAAGAGCAAGTTCGTACTGAACTGAACTGGAGAACACCTAATGGTTGCGCGACTTGTCGCCCAGCCCTGAACTACTATCTGATTTCTACTTGGCCACATGAAGCAAAAGATGATCCACAATCCCGCTTCATTAATGAACGTGCTCATGCCAATATTCAGAAGGACGGAACTTACTCTGTAATTCCACGCATGTTTGGTGGATTAACTACCCCCTCTGAGCTCCGCAGAATTGCTGACGTTGCCGAGAAATACCAAGTACCAACAGTTAAAGTTACCGGTGGTCAACGTATTGATCTGCTTGGCATCAAGAAGGATGATCTTCCAGCAGTTTGGAAAGAGTTGGATATGCCATCAGGCCATGCCTATGGAAAATCGATTCGTACAGTGAAAACTTGTGTTGGTGATGAGCACTGTCGTTTTGGCACCCAATCTTCCATGAAGATGGGCGTTGAACTTGAGCGCATGCTCTTTGGTATGTACGCCCCTCATAAAGTCAAGCTTGCGGTTTCAGGTTGTCCTAGAAACTGCGCGGAGGCCGGCATTAAAGACGTTGGCATTATTGGCGTTGAATCTGGCTGGGAGCTCTACATTGGTGGTAACGGCGGCATTAAGACTGAAGTTGCTGAATTTCTTTGCAAAGTGAAAACAGATGAGGAAGTGCGTGAGTATTCAGGAGCCTTCTTACAGCTCTATCGCGAGGAAGCTTGGTATCTCGATCGCACAGTTCACTACTTAGCCCGGGTTGGCATGGAATACATCAAGCAAAAGGTGGTTGATGATGCTGAAAGTCGTAAAGCTCTTTATGAGAGACTGCTCTTTGATCTGAAAGATGCCCCAGACCCTTGGAAGGACTTCGAACGTGCCGGTGTAGATGTTCGTCAATTTAAAACCATTCCTATTGTCGAGGTTGGAAATGTCTAATACCGCCCAACTTGATCAATGGCAAAAAATTACCACGGTTGAAGATATCCCCGTCTTAGGAGCTCGAGTGATTGCAGCACCAGCCGGTCAAATAGCGATTTTCAGAAACTCAGATGATGAAGTATTTGCCGTATTAGATAAGTGCCCACATAAGGGTGGCCCTCTCTCACAGGGCATTGTTCATGGGAAATCCGTAACATGCCCGCTACACTCTTGGAATATCGATCTTTCCACCGGCTGTGCTGTTGCTCCGGATGAGGGCTGTGCCAAATCCTTTGCAGTTAAAGTCGAGTCTGGTGTGGTTTGGTTGAGTCGTGAGGAATTACAAGCTACTCATGGCTGAAGTTAAAAGCACCTGTTGCTATTGTGGTGTTGGCTGTGGCGTCATTATTGAAACTTCACCCAATAGCAATGGAAAACTAGAAGTAACCGGGGTTCGTGGTGACCCTGACCACCCCGCAAACTTTGGCAGACTATGCAGCAAAGGCTCGACCCTTCACCTTACTGCAAACCCAACCCTGCAGATACAAGCGCGGCTCGGAACTCCAGCAATCCGCAAAGCGAGAGGTGAAGAGCCGATAGACATTTCTTGGCCTGAAGCAATACAAACCGTTGCCCACAAATTTGCCGACATCATTAAAAAGTATGGCCCAGAATCCGTTGGTATTTATGTCTCAGGTCAGCTTCTGACCGAAGACTATTACGTCTTCAATAAGTTAATGAAGGGCTTAATTGGTTCAAATAATATTGATACCAATTCACGCCTATGTATGTCTAGCGCAGTAGCTGGCTATAAGCAAACTTTAGGAATGGATGCTCCGCCTTGCTGCTATGAAGACATTGATTCAGCATCGACTATTTTTATTACAGGATCAAATACCGCTTTTGCCCATCCAATTTTGTATAGGCGCCTTGAAGATGCCCGTAAAAATAATCCAGACCTGAAAGTCATTGTTGTTGACCCCAGAAAAACAGATACTGCCAAAGAAGCTGATCTATATTTACAAATTCAACCGGGTACTGATGTAGCCCTTTACCATGGCATGCTTTACATCATGCTTTGGGAGAAATGGATTGATGAGTCTTATATCAACTCCTACACAGTAGGTTTTGATGGGCTGCGTGATCTGGTGAGGGACTTTACCCCTAAGGCAGTGAGCCAGATCTGCGGTATTAGCGAAAAGGACTTATTCCAAGCGGCACAATGGTTTGCCACCTCTCCTGCAACGCTATCCATGTACTGCCAAGGACTTAATCAGTCTGCGTCAGGCACCGCTAAGAATGCTGCTTTAGTAAATCTACATTTGGCCACTGGTCAAATTGGTAAAGCTGGTGCAGGCCCCTTCTCTTTAACCGGACAACCGAATGCAATGGGCGGCCGAGAGGTTGGAGGCTTGGCCAATCTACTATCAGCACACCGTGATCTTGCGAACCCAGAACATCGCGCAGAAGTCGCTAACTTATGGGGTGTGCACTCCGTTCCTGAAAAACCAGGGCTTAGCGCCATTCCTATGTTTGAGGCATTGCGCACTGAAAAGCTTAAGGCCATATGGATCGTCTGCACAAACCCTGCGCAATCGATGCCTGATCTCAATGCGGTCCATGAAGGACTCAGCAAAGCGGAGTTTGTTGTCGTGCAAGAAGCCTATGCACACACAGCCACCACCTTATATGCAGATGTGTTATTGCCAGCTACCACCTGGGCAGAAAAGGTGGGAACAGTCACTAATTCAGAGCGAAGAATTTCTAAAGTCAATCCTGCAATTGATCCCTATGAGTCAGCTAAACATGATTGGCAGATCGCTCTTGAAATTGGTCTAGCTCTTGAAGCACTAATACCAGGCAATAGAAAAGAGGGAATTTCTACCCTCTTTCCTTATGACGGTCCGGAAGATATTTGGAATGAACATCGCGAAAGTACCGCTGGTCGCGATCTCGATATTACTGGCCTGAGCTATCAAATTCTCGAAGAGCGTGGGCCACAGCAATGGCCTATGCCCAAAGGGGATTTCTTTGGCAAAAAGCGGCTTTATGAAAATGGTGTCTTCCCAACCAAAGATAAAAAGGCTCACTTTATAGCCGCACCCTATAAAGCCACTGCAGAATCCGTTGATGCTCGCTACCCATTTGCTCTAAATACCGGACGCCTGCGAGATCAATGGCACGGCATGAGCAGAACTGGAACCATTGGAACGCTTTATGGTCACTCACCTGAGCCTTGCGTGGAGATGTCGCCCAAAGATGCTGGCAGAATGAACTTAGAAAATGGTGATTTAGTTCATGTCACCAGTCGTAGAGGGAGCGAGATCTTTCCAATCAAAGTTTCGGAGGATATTGCCTCCTCACAAGCATTTATTGCTATGCACTGGGGTTCTGAGTTTATTTCAGGCGCTGCTGGCAAAACACCAGGCCGCGGGGTCAACGGACTCACCTGCAACATGATTGACCCTGTATCGGGTCAGCCAGAATTAAAACATTCAGCAGTTAAAATTTTGCCTGCAAATCTACCTTGGCAATTAGTAGCCTTTGGTTTATTTCCAAAAGAAGAAGTATTTAATGTGCAAAACAGCTTACGCAGTATCTTGCCTCACTTTGACTCGGCCCAATGCGTCTTATTTGGTAGAGAGCAGGATGGCGACCTTATTGGTGTTTCATTCAAAGCTGCCCACCACGATGACCCTCTTGAAGAATCTGACTCTCTTGCCGCCCAAGCTTTAAAGCAGGTAATACTGAAATTTAAATTAGATGAGGCATCTGGTGAGCCTGTGATGCGTTATAGCGATAAGCGCAGAGGCGTCGTACGGCTCGTGCGTGCTCATGAGAAGGTTCTGTCTGCAATGCTTACTGGCCCTATTGATAGTCTAGCCAGTACTGCCTGGCTGAGGGAGTACCTAGAAAGCGGCTTAGATGCAAAAACGCTCGGTCGATCTCTATTGATGCCCGTCAGCAAGCCTCCAGTAGAGATCAAACCTAAAGGTAAAGCAATTTGTAACTGCTTTAATGTATCCGCTGACACAATGACGCAATGCCTGAGCAAAATGCCGGCAGGAATTACTCCTGATGATGCTATGAACTTGCTTCAAGCTGAAACACAATGCGGAACGAATTGTGGCTCCTGTAAGCCAGAGGTTAAGCAAATCATTGGCCAATTCTTCATGAAAGCCCAAGTAGCTGCATAATCAAGCAATGGGTATTAGTTCATTCTTAAAGGTCATTGGTCGAGGTAGCAAGGGGGCCGGCGATCTTGATCGAGATCAGGCTAAAGAGGTATTTAGACAGATCCTAGATGACAAGGTCAGTGACCTTGAGTTGGGTGCGTTTTGTATTGCCATGCGCATTAAAGGTGAGTCTATATCTGAGTTAATGGGCTTTATGGATGCCATAGAACCGCATTTGAATTTGCTCAACCTAGGGTCGCGTCCAACCATCATTCTGCCAAGCTATAACGGAGCTAGAAAACAAGCAAATCTCACACCGCTTCTTGCAGGTATGCTTTCTAGTTATGGCTTTACCGTTCTTGTTCAGGGGGTTGAAAAAGATCAGACCAGGGTAACGAGCTATGAAATTTTTAAATCACTCAGTTGGCCAATCCTCAATACTAAGAATCAATTTGGAGAACTTTTAACTTCCAATCAGCCAATTTTTTGCCCCCTCAATGTTATTTCTCCAGCACTGCAGAAATTACTAGATATCAGGGAGCAAATTGGCTTACGCAATACTGGGCATGTCCTAGCAAAACTCATCAATCCAACCCTTCAGAACCCTTGGCAAGTTTCTAATTACACCCATCCAGAATATCCAGAAAAGTTGAGAGAATTTTTTCAACTCCGGGCAGCGAATGCTATTTTGATGAGGGGTAGTGAGGGTGAGCCAACAGCCTCATTACAAAGATTGCCTGAAATGCATTTTCTTTTTTCTAGTAAACAAGAAAGCTCTAGTCTAGAAGAACGCTTCGAAGATCCTAATCCATTTTTCGAAATTGATGCCCAATCAACAGCGTCCGTTACTCAGCAAATTCTCTCTGGGGAAGTCAGATGTCCAGGCTCAATCCTAAGACAGGCCAATCAAATATCTACGATGGCTGGCTTACACTAAATATGCTCAGAGTCGTTAAGCGTTTGGCATGGATTTCATTAGGTGCAATGGTTGCGCTTGGATTAGCCTTGCTAGCTACTAAGCCACCAACATCACCATTGCTGCTTGCATCGCTAGGTGGCTCGACGATATTTTTATTTGGCTTAACTGGCGCCCCTGCAGCACAGCCAAGAGCTTTATTTGGTGGACATCTCATTAGTGCACTCATTGGCATCATTTGTTACCAACTCTTTGACGATGCTTTGTGGGTTTATTTGCTCGCAGAGGTAATTACTTTGGCAGTCTTATTACTTACTCAAACTGTGCACCCACCAGCTGGCGCTAATCCACTCATCATGATCCAAGCACATGCTGGATTTGGCCATCTCATTGCAGTGGTCTTGGTAGGCGTTACGATTCTTGCTATCGTCGCAGCCCTCTGGAGTCGCTTGACTCCAGGAAAGACTCTTCATTACCCAGTGAGATGGAATGAACCTTCACCGCCATCTAAAGACTGGAGTGTTTGGGGGTAGCTGAAATTAACCAGCTGCACGCTTCATTAATATTTGGTTTAGAAGGCTTGCTAAAGCTAAGACTATAGAGTCAGCTAAAACAGGATGCAGCGCAAAGTCATAACCGTTCGTACCGGCCATCACAATAAAAATACTTAAGAAAACTGCTGGCGGATGAATGCACCCTAGCAAGTACATCCCAACCAGAGTACCAATAACGGCAAAAGGAATGCCTATAGAAACCCACGGAAAAATATAAACGCATATAAAAGCAATGCATGAGGCTAATAGATTTGCCTCAATTACAACTAGTGGCGCAAAGAATTTGCTGTCTGGAAATAGAAAAATGCATAGAGCGCTTACCCCAAATACCGCAGTCACCATGTTCTCATCCTGAGTCATATCGCCCCATAGACGATTCATAAGTGTAATCACAAGAATAGTGAATCCAACCCCAAGCGATACTCTTAGCCTATCAAACCAAGAATATTGGCCTTGGGATGGCGCAATCTCATTAAATAAACCAATCAATTTACTAAATAAATTTTTCATCTTATATCAATGGACTGGTCAATAGCTTTCACAAAGTCAGATTGGGTGATCATTCCTACCAACTGCTTTTTATCATTAATTACAGGGATGTGATGATGACCATCGCCGCAAAATATCTCGGCTAAGTCGAGCATATTTCGATCTTCACTAATCACCCTCACCGGCTTACTCATCACTTGCCCAACAGCGTTAGGCAAACTATTTAAACCGGGAACAGCTGTCCGCATAAAGCCTCTGATGCGCTGTCCAAAGGTTTGATGGAAATCAACTGCCGCACTTTTAAGAAAATCCTCTAGGGTAATAATCCCAAGAACCCTTCTTGCACTATCTATGACTGGTAAAGCTTTAACGTGACGCTTACGCAGTAAGTTCCATGCCTGATCCAAGGGTGAATCCATGCTAACGTATAAAACCTCAGTGGTCATAATATTTTTACACAGCATGCCTTGCAATTTCTTTTGATAAGCGCCGCGCTCAACTTGAGAGATTAAATTTGCCAAGTCATCCTTGTTGATGTCTAAAACCTCGTTATATCTGGCTAAAACTACATCAATTTCTTCATCTTCAATTTTGCGATCGCGCTTTTGTAATGGAGATGAGTCCATTAGTGCTTTTGGGCGATGTGGATAGGGCTTTCCCGTTAGGGAGTTATAAATTACTGCGCACAAAACCAATAAGACAGCATTACCTAAAACTGGGAAGAGTACAAAATGAAAGTCCGTCATTCCACCCAGAGGGATTAATAGCGCTAAAGCCGCAGCAGGTGCGTGCAAACAACGCAAAGCAAACATTGCCAAGATTGCAAGCCCAACCGATAAAGGAATTAAGAATATCAATTCATGCACAAAATTTGTGCAGGTAACAGCCACAAAAGCGGAAATACAACTGCCACCTATAACCGCCCAGGGTTGCGCCATTGGACTTGAAGGCAAAACAAATAATAAAAATGCACTGGCACCCATCGAGGCAACGATCCATGGTGATGCGCTGCCAAAACTAGCAAGCAATAAACCAAGGCCGATCATGGCCAGTAAACCCAACACAACTCCTAAAGCTGACCGCAACCGCTCCGACCAAGAAACTGAGCTAGCTTCCGGTAAAAAGATAGCGATTAATTTGCTGTATAAATGTTTCAAAGTGGTCCAAAAAGGGGTTAGTTCATATGCACCAAAACTGGTGCTACTTGGCCTATTGTATGCAAATCTTTGTATATTCTTATGATTCAGGAAGATTAACTACAAAGCGCTATGGAACAAAAACTACCATTACCTCCTTTTACCAAAGAAACGGCTATCCAGAAGATTCGAATGGCTGAAGATGCTTGGAATACCCGTGATCCAGAAAAAGTCTCCTTGGTTTACACGGAGGATACGATCTGGAGAAATCGAGCTGAATTTCCTAAGGGTCGAGAACAAGTTAAAGAGTTTCTCCAACGTAAATGGGCTAAGGAACTTGACTACCGGCTTATTAAGGAATTATGGGCTTTTACAGATAACCGTATTGCAGTTCGTTTTGCTTATGAATGTCACGATGACTCTGGCAACTGGAGTCGCAGCTTTGGCAATGAGAATTGGGAATTTAATGAAAATGGTTTCATGATGAGACGTTTTGCCAGCATCAATGATTTGC
>Ga0364894_10175_pt1 | contig 25476 bp, 19 predicted proteins | sample ExccelJu500001D4_FD_206942 | JGI IMG/M metagenome (GOLD analysis project Ga0364894, IMG submission 206942) | Enriched cells from Trout Bog Lake Hypolimnion, Wisconsin, USA - BchlTB.July16.5000.01.D4 | ecosystem: Environmental > Aquatic > Freshwater > Lake > Hypolimnion/Profundal zone | place: USA...
CCATTACTACGGCCTGTTCATCACCTCTTTTTTATGCAGCAGTTACAAACGGCTTTACGGGATGGAATTAACCGCCGATGAACGCAAAAGAGCAACTTTGTTTGGCGTGTTAACGCCGGTTGGCGATGATTTGTTTGATGTAGATAAATTAACCAATGAGGATATTAGAACAATAACCTTTACCCCTGAAAGCTACAACGCGGTGACTTTTTCCGGAGCCGTTGCCAAGGAAATACAAACATACCTGCTTCAACATGTGCCATTTAAAAAGGAATACCTCGAGGCTTCCAAAAATGTACTGGACATACAGGTGGAAACAATCAAGCAAACAAAACCAACATTAAGCCAGGGAGAAACGGAGCGGATTACCCATACCAAGGGGGCCGTATCTGTAATTATTTACCACCAATGCCTAGATGTTGTCGCGTCCCACCAAATGCTGGAAGCGTTGTTTTACATAGGCAGCCTTTACCAGCTAGGGAACGATATTTTTGATTTGTATAAAGATGTGCGCGATAATATTTACACTCTGGTAAACACTTGCAGCGATTTTAGTGAATTTAGAAAAGTATTTAGTGAAAGGATTCGTGCCCAAAACAGGCGCATAATGGCACTACCCTATAAGCATAGGGATAAAAAGGAGTTTTGCATTATCATCAACACCATTAACGCCCGCAGTTTGGTGGCACTAGACCAGTTTGTGCGGCTACAGACAAAATTGGGCGGAAAAAAAATAAACTGGTGGAAACTCGAGAGAAAGGACATGATAGTGGATATGGAAAAATGGGGCAACATGCTGCGTTGGTTTAGATATGCCTTGGCTGTGCCAAAATGGAAATAACCTGAATTACCCAAACACCAAACCATGCGGCAATTAATATGCTTATTAATATTGGCCTATTTTTTACCGGCCGTGCCAAAGGCGCAGCGCGGGGATTCAATGCTCATCCATAAGCTGTTGCTGCAATTAGACAGCATGCAGTTTAAAAAAGACTCGGGCGAGTTTTACAAAGGCATGTTTACAGGTTATAGGGAATGTGGTGGGGCACCGCATAATTTTCAACCGGATAATAATGTGTTTTTTACCGCTATCGCAGCATTCGGTTTGAAAAACATGCTCCCGAAGTTACACGGGGCCGACAGGCAAATTGCTGAAAACATCATACAAAAGGCAGCCACCTGCTACCCTTATTTCAAAAACCGTTACGGGTACCCCTACTATGGCTTTTGGCCTACCAATGCCATCATCATGCCCCATACTTTTATTTTTAAATACCTTAAACAGGTTTTCGGCCAAGGGGAAGATGCGGATGATACCGTGATGATACTAATGGCTTCCGACACAGATGACAGCACTGCCATGGTATTGAAGAAAAGGCTGGTAGCACTCAGTAATATAACAAAAGGCAAAAGGATTATCTCCACTTATAAAAAATATAGGTCACTACCCGCTTACAGCACCTGGCTTGGCGACCGGATGGCCCCCGACTTTGATTTTGCGGTACACTGTAACATATTGTATTTCGTGCTTGGCAAACACCTGCCTTTGGCTAAAGAAGACAGTGCCACTATAAACCTGCTTGCCCAAATGGTAAAAAGCAGGGATTATATGCGCTCACCTGTGTTTCTTTCGCCTTATTATGTAAAATCATCCATCCTGTTGTACCATATAACAAGGCTGATGGCTGCCTTTACCATACCCGAGTTGGAGCCTTACCGAGCGCAACTGGCTAGGGACATAATGAGCCTAATACCCGTGAGTTACAATATAATGGATCAAATAATTTTGCGTACTGCCTTATTAAGGCTCGGAGAAACACCACCGGATTTAGATTTGAACAGTATCAAGGAGTTCGATGAAAGCAACCAAAAAAGTTTTGTTTTCTTCCAGGCCCGGGCAGCCTTTCCTTACCCCACCCCGCTAAAAAAAATATTCCTGCACTGGAGTTATATTTATTACTATTTCTACTGCCCTGCCTACAATAAAATGCTGTGGTTGGAGTATTTGGTGGAGAAGGATCGACTTAATAAATAGCCAAAGCCCTTGGGATTATTGTTACTTTTATCTCAAGGGCTTTAGATACTCCGTTTTTAAATACTATCTTTTCCCCTACCCGCTCACTTCCTCCTTCTGCATCATCAAATAGGCTTTAATAAAACCATCCAGCTCGCCGTCCATCACAGGCTGCACATTGCCCACCTCATAGTCGGTACGGTGGTCTTTTATCATTTTATAGGGGTGGAACACGTAGCTTCTTATCTGGCTGCCCCACTCAATTTTTTTCTTGCTGGCGTTGGCTGCATTCTTGGCCTCCTCACGCTTGCGTAACTCTTCTTCGTACAACCGGCTTTTTAACATTTTTAGCGCCAGTTCGCGGTTCTCGCCCTGGGTGCGGCTTTGCTGGCATTCCACTATAATGCCGGATGGAATATGCTTTAAACGAACCGCTGTTTCCACCTTGTTTACGTTCTGCCCGCCCTTGCCACCGCTGCGGTAAAATTCCCATTCCAGCTCATCGCCCTTTACCTCAATTTGAATGCTGTCGTCTATCAAAGGGTAAACAAATACGCTGGCAAATGAGGTATGCCGCCTGGCATTACTGTCGAACGGTGAAATGCGCACCAGCCGGTGTACACCGCTTTCAGCCTTTAAAAATCCATAGGCAAAAGGTCCGTCAAACTGCAGGGTGGCTGTTTTAATACCAGCCCCATCCCCTTCCTGAAAATCAAGCTCCGTTACTTTCCAGCCCTGTTTTTCCCCGTACATGCGGTACATGCGTAATAGCATTTCTGCCCAGTCCTGGCTTTCCGTGCCGCCGGCGCCTGGGTTAATTTGCAACACACCCGGCAATTCATCCTCTGGCTGGTTAAGGGTGCTTTTAAATTCAGCATCCTCTACCAATTGCAACGCATGGTTATATGCCACACGGGTTTCCTCTTCAGTGGCGTCGCCCCCCTTCCAAAAATCAAACAGCACGGCAAAATCATCTACTGATGATTCCACTTCCTTAAAAAGCTTAAGCCAATATTCGTGGGTTTTAATTTCTTTCATTATGCCGGTGGCAACTTCATTATTGTCCCAAAAACCCGGTGAAAGAGAAAGCTGGCGGTCGTTGTCTATCTTGTGTATCCGGTTATCAACGTCAAAGAAACCTCCTTAGAACACTAACGCGGTCCCGTAAAACTTTAATCTGCTCTATTGTCATGGTGAAAATTTGAAAATTCGGTAATTTGAAAATGGGGAAGACAATTTGAAAATTTGAAAATTTGTGAATTTGAAAATGATTGCAACTCGCAGTTTTTTCATTTTCAAATTTTCAAATTATCTCATTTTCAAATTCTCAATACGCCCACTTAATCCAGCTTGCACCCCAAGTAAATCCTCCGCCAAAGGCCGCCAGTATAAGGTTGTCCCCTTTTTTTAATTGGCTTCCCCACTCCCAAAGGCAAAGCGGTATTGTTGCGGCTGTTGTGTTGCCATATTTGCCAATATTAATCATTACTTTTTCCATTGGCAGGCCCATGCGGTTGGCCGTGGCGTTTATTATCCGCATGTTGGCTTGGTGTGGTACCAACCAAGCTATATCATCAGCTGTAAGGTTATTCCGCTCCAAAATTTCGGCACTAACATCTGCCATGCCAACTACCGCAAACTTAAAAACTGTTTTCCCTTCCTGGTATGCAAAATGCTCTTTTGCAGTAACCGTTTCTATGCTGGCGGGCTTTAGCGACCCACCGGCTTTCATATGTAGAAATGGCCTGCCGCTGCCATCGCTTTTTAATATGCTGTCAATAAGGCCGTAGCCTTCGGTATTGGGTTCTAATAGTACGGCACCGGCCGCATCGCCAAATAGTATACATGTATTCCTGTCAGTATAATCTACTATGGAACTCATTTTATCGGTGCCTACCACAATCACCTTTTTATAACGCCCGCTTTCAATAAAACTTGCACCGGTCGTTAATGCAAATAAAAATCCGCTACAAGCCGCATTAAGGTCAAACCCAAATGCATTTGTTGCGCCGATCTTATCACCGATGATGTTAGCCGTGGCTGGAAAAACCATATCGGGCGTTACAGTGGCACAAATAATACAATCTATTTCCTTCGGGTCAACGTTCTTTTTAGCGAGCATTTCTAATATGGCCGGCACAGCCATATCGCTACTGGCCAAGCCTTCACCTTTTAGTATCCTTCTTTCTGTAATCCCTGTCCTGGCGCGTATCCATTCGTCATTGGTGTCAACTATCTTCTCCAACTCCTGGTTAGTTAAGCGATACTCGGGAACATAGCCCCCAACTGCGGTAATGGCTGCCGTAATTTTGCTCATCATCTAAAATTAAGTTGGCAAAAGTATTTAAAATTACCAATTAAGAGAGAATACCTTTTACGATGATTTAATAAATAGTTAGTTTTAAATTAGGGAATATTTGATTGAAAACCATACTTTTGGTAATTACAGATATGATAGCATTTTTAAGGGGTACATATGTAAACAAGTCTCCGGCACAGGTTATAGTGGACGTAAACGGCGTGGGATACGAGGTGCAGATTAGTTTAAACACATATTCTTTTATAACTGATAAAGACAAAGGGCAATTATTTACGTATTTACATATAACAGAGAACGCGCAAACGCTTTTTGGCTTTTTTGAACAAGCAGAAAAGGACCTTTTTCTACAGTTGATAAGTGTTTCGGGCGTTGGGGCATCTACTGCACGTATGATGCTTTCGGGTATGAAGACGGATGAAATTATAAAAGCCATATTGTTAGGCGATGCCAAATTGCTGGAAAGCATAAAGGGCATCGGCCGTAAAACAGCAGAGCGGCTGATACTGGAATTAAAAGACAAGTTGGGCAAAATTCCGGTAGGAGGTGCAACTAATGCAGCCGGTGTTGTGGTAAATAATGTGGAACAGGATGCATTAAACGCCTTGATGGCTTTGGGAATTGCAAAACCTGCCGCAGAAGCCGCCTTAAAAAAGGTTAACCGAACCAACAATATCATTAATTTGGAAGAATTGATTAAAACAGCACTTAAAAACCTTTAATATATTTGATTTAAACTTCTACTTAACCATCACTAACTAATAAGTGGGTATCCGTTTTAAGATTCTTATTGTATTGTCGCTGCTTATTGGCGGTAATTTGTTTGCGCAAAAAACAGACTCATTACCCCAAAAAAAAGACTCACTGCACTTTCCGTTGTCGGACAGGCGGGGCGACCGCTTTTCATGGCAAAGCCATAACCCGTTTGACCTACAGGATTCTTCCATCATCAAACAAACCATTGAATACGACCCCGTAAACAAGCAATATATTATTGTTGAAAAAGTAGGCAACACCATTTATAGAACGCCAACAACAATGACGTTTGATGAGTTTTACCGGCTGCAGGCCCACCAGGCCGAGGTTAATTATTTTAACCAACGGGCACAAACCGTAAGCATTCTTAACAGGGACATATCAAGGCCCAAACCGCATGTATACAACAAATTATTTGATAGGATATTTGGCGTTGGCCCCAATGGGTTAAAGGTGGAAATAAAACCACAGGGCAGCGTAGACCTTACATTGGGCTACCAAGGGCAGCGAATAAACAACCCTACCCTACCCGAAGCGGCGCGTAACAATGGCGGCCTAGACTTTAACATGAACAGCAACGTTAGTGTAATCGGCAATATTGGAGACAAACTAAAACTCCCCATCAATTACAACACTGGCGCCAATTTCAATTTTCAAAACCAAATAAAGCTAGACTATAAGGGGATGGATGACGAGATATTGAAATCTGTTGAAGCCGGCAACATATCCTTTCAAACCAAAAGCAGCCTTATAACCAGTGTAAACAGCCTTTTTGGTTTAAAAACACAGTTGAAGTTTGGCAAGTTAACTATTACGGCAGCCATAGCCACCCAAAATTCTCAACGGCAGTCAGCGTCTTTGTCCGGCGGCGGCCTTACACAAACCCTGAATAAAAAAATGGATGATTATGATGAGAACAGGAACTTTTTATTGGCGCAGTATTTTAGGAACAACTACAACAGTGCCATGAAAAACCTGCCCATTGTAAACAGCCAGGTGCAAATTTTAAGGCTTGAGGTTTGGGTAACCAATCGCAATGGTACATTGACAAATACCAGCCCAATTGCTGCCTTAACCGACCTTGGTGAGAGCACCCCTTACAACCTTAATAACCATTCCCTAAGTGCGAACCCTTTGCCGGACAATGGATCAAACGACTTGTACTCTTATCTGGTTTCAAACCCGTTAAACCGAAGCACGGTAAATATATCTTCTTCATTATCTTTAAAAGGGTTGAAGCCTACAGACGATTACGAACAAACCTTTGCCCGCAAACTTGACCCCAGTGAGTATTATTATAACCCCAAGGTTGGTTTCTTGTGTCTTCGGCAACAACTGCAGCCCAGTGATGTTTTGGGCGTAGCATTCCAATATACATATAATGGCAAGGTTTACCAAGTGGGCGAATTTTCACAGGATGTTACGGTTGACTCGGCAAAGGGTATCCAAAAATTGTTGTTTCTTAAGATGCTGAAAGCAACTTCGCAAAAACCTGCAGAACCCATCTGGCACCTGATGATGAAAAATATCTATTCATTGGATGTATCAAGTTTTACCGCAGACGGTTTTAATATTAACATAGTTTACCAAGAGCCCAGTGGAGGTATTAAAAGATATTTGCCTGTAAGCAGCCCATCTACCACAGGCAAACCGCTTTTAAGTGTACTTAACCTTGACAGGCTGAACGTTAGAAACGACCCTGTTCCCGACGGACAGTTTGATTATGTTGACAGTTTTACAGTACTCTCCCAGCAGGGTAAAATTATATTTCCCATATTGGAACCTTTTGGGCGCGACCTTGACACCCTTGCATTTACCGGCGTGGCCCAGTCGGTCAAACAAAAATATGTGTACAACCAGTTATACGATTCCATTAAAGTAATTGCCCAAACCTATGCCAACCTTGACCATTTTTTGGTGCAGGGTACCGTAAAAGGAAGTTCTAATTCCGAAGTGTACTTGGGTGCCTTTAATATTCCACAAGGCTCGGTTACTGTTACTGCCGGGGGGCAAACCCTTACCGAGAACCTTGATTATATTATTGATTATAACCTGGGTACAGTAAAAATTGTTAACCAGGCCATTGTTAATTCGGGCGTGCCTGTTAGCGTTCAGTTTGAAAATAATGCATCGTTTGGCACACAACAGAGGAGCTTTTTTGGATTGAGGGCCGACTATCTGGTAAACAAAAACCTGACTATTGGTGCCACCATGGAGCGATTAAAGGAAAGGCCGTTTTTTACCAGGGTGGATTATGGCAGCGACCCGATAGACAATACCATGTATGGTTTTGATTTTAATTATCATTCGTCCTTGCCCGGTTTAACCAGGTTTCTTAACAAGCTGCCGTTTTACAGCACCAATGCCCCCAGCAGTATAAGTGCTTATGGTGAAGGCGCTACACTTAAACCCGGCCATTCACCACAAATTGGCAGCGGCTCGGCCGGTGCAGTATATATTGACGATTTTGAGGGCAGCAGCAGTAATATTGATTTAAGGTTTCCTTTTGTATCGTGGGCATTGGCCTCCACTCCTGCCGGCAACGGATTGTTTCCCGAGGCTGGCTCGGTTAATGATATACTGTCTGGGGCAAACAGGGCAAAGCTCGCATGGTATAATATTGAACCAACCCTGCAGGATAAAACCAACCCGAGTAACCCTTTAAGAGGTAACCTGAATGCTTTGAGCGACCCGCGTGTAAGGGCCGTTTATACCAATGAGCTTTTTCCCCGGGTAACTACCAACATTACGGATGTGCTTACCACCACATTCGACCTTGCGTATTACCCCACCGAGCCTGGCCCTTATAACTTTACATCAAACCACAGCATTACCAAAGACGGCAAATTGCTGTTTCCGCAACAGCGCTGGGGCGGTATAATGCGCAGCATTGACCAGCCTGATTTTGCAACTGGCAACGTAGAGTTTATACAGTTTTGGGTGCAGGATCCTTTTATTAAAAACCCAAGCAGCACAGGCGGTATGTTGTACCTTAACCTTGGCAGTGTTAGCGAGGATATATTAAAAGACGGGCGTCGCTTTTATGAAAACGGGTTACCCACCCCAAGCCAGCCCGCGCCTGTTGACAGCAGCAGCGTATGGGGCACGGTGCCGTTAAACCCAGTGCAAATAACACAAGCATTTAGCAACGACCCTAACGACAGGCAGTACCAGGACGTAGGTTTTGACGGCTTGGATGATAACGGCGAAAGGAGGAAACGCGCCGACTACCTGCAAACCTTGGCCAATAATTTTGGCACCGGATCTAATGTTTACCAAAAAGCATTTAAAGACCCCTCCAACGACGACTATGTTTGGTATAGGGATGCCAGCTACGATGCTTCTAAAACGGACATACTGGGCCGCTATAAAAATTATAATAACCCGCAGGGCAACTCCCCGATAATCAGTAATAACACGCAGTACTCCCCTGCTTCGACCTTGTACCCCGACAACGAAGACCTTGACCGCGACAATACGCTCAACCAAACAGAGTCGTATTATGAATATGGGATTAACCTTAAACCGGGGATGGATGTAGGTGTAACAAAATATATAACTGATAAAGTGGTGGTGCACCCACGCCTTGCAAACGGTGCCTCCACTACTGAGAACTGGTACCTCTTCAGCATACCGATAGAGAATTTTACCAACAACATTGGCAATATGGCAGGGTTTAATTCCATCAGGTTTATGCGTATGTATATGACCGGTTTCCAAGATTCGGTGGTAATGCGTTTCGCCTCGTTAAACCTTGTTCGCAACCAATGGAGAACATTCGGCTATGTGCTTGACACAGCAGCGGTTTATACGCCCATACCGGCGAATACCAATACAAGCTTAGAAGTGCTTGCCGTAAACGTTGAACAAAATAGCAGCCGTACCCCCATACCCTACGTGATACCTCCGGGTGTTCAGCGCCAGCAGATATTGAGCAACAATGGTGTAAACCTGTTGCAAAACGAACAGTCAATGAGCCTAAGGGTGCATAACCTTGCAAAAGGGGATGCCAGGGCAGTTATTAAATCAGTAAACCTTGATTTAAGGCGGTATGGACAAATGTCAATGTTCATACACGCAGAATCTATATTAGGCCAACACGCTGTTGCGGACAGTGACATTTACGCCATTGTGAGGATTGGGCAGGATTATTTAAGCAATTACTACGAGGTACGCATACCGCTTAAAGTAACATTGCCTGCTGCCGCGCCTACCGCAGACCAGGTATGGCCCGACTCCAACAATCTTGATTTTTCGCTGCAAGAACTAGTGCAGCTTAAGTTACAGCGTGATGCCCAGCCTGGGTACTCCACAGCAAAAATTTACCGCACAACTGTGGGCCGAAAAACATTCTCCGTGTTGGGTAACCCTAACTTGGGCGAAGTACAAGGTGTGTTGATTGCCCTACAAAATGCAAGAAAGGATAACAGCTATCTTATTAACTCTGAAGTTTGGGTAGATGAATTCCGGCTATCACAAATTGACGAAACAGGCGGATGGTCGGCTTTGGGAAAAGTGAATATACAAATGGCCGACCTTGGTACCATTACCGCCTCTGCCAGTGCCTACACATATGGGTTTGGTACCATAGAGCAGAGCGAGAACCAAAGGGCCCTGAATGATATGCGGCAATATGATGTGGCAACAAACATTGATGCCGGAAAACTGTTGCCTAAAAAAATAGGCATAACCATACCTGTGTACGCCAGTATAGACAGAACGGTATTAACCCCACATTACGACCCTTACAACCAGGATGTATTGTTAAGCAAAGAACTAAGTAAGGCCGGGATAAATAAGGATTCTATCCGAAGTGCCGCGATAGACCAAACAACCATCAAGACCATTAATTTTACCAACGTACGGTTTACCCAAAAAGGCAAACGGCCCAAATTGTGGAGCATCAGCAATTTCGATTTCAGTTATTCATATACCAGTACCCTGCAAACAAGTTCAACCATTGCCAAAAACAGTCTTGTAAAACAACGGGGGGGCTTGGGCTATACCTATAACGGCGTACCCAAATATATTGAACCGTTTAAAAAGCTTATTAAGTCAAAATCGCATTGGTTCTCTCCCATCAAAGATTTCAATTTTAACTTTAATCCCTCATTAATAGGCGTAAGGGTAGATATAAACCGGCAAAGCGGACTGTATGTTCCGCGGGTTGTTAACGCTTATGGAGACAGTATACAATACGTTGACAGTTCATTCAGTAACCTTTTTACATTTGACAGGTATTACAATTTAAGGTGGGATTTAACGAAGAGTTTTAACCTCGACTTTAGTTCGGTTGATAATGCAAGTGTGGATGTACCTTACGGCCTGATAAATACAAAGGCTAAAAAAGACTCGGTAACACGCAACTTTTTAAAGGGCGGCAGAAACCTTATTTACCAACAAAGGGCAACACTGAGTTACAATATTCCGTTCAGTAAATTTCCTTTTACCGACTGGATAACCGGCCGCTACAACTATTCCACCACTTTTAACTGGAACGCGGCAAGCCTGTTGGCAAAATCTTACGGAAACACATTGCAAAACAGCCAGCAAAACAGTGTTGATGGTAGGTTCGACTTTGTGCGGCTATACAGCAAATCAAAATTACTGAATGCGATAAACAGCCCAACCGAGCCTGACCTCGGCAATACCAATAATCCCGATGACTCGGTGTTTAATATAAAACCCAGAGCAGAAGTGATAAAGGGTCTTAAAGGCAAAGCAAAAAAAGCAGCATTACATAAGTGGAGGCTTAAAAAACGCGCAGCGCGGGAAGCAAAAAGAAATGCATCAGGCCCGCAACAAATAAGCGCAGGCGTTAGAGCTGTGGGGCAGGTGCTTACAATGGTTAAAACTGCATCCGTTAACTATTCCGAGAATTATAACAGCCTTGTGCCGGGTTATATGGATAGTACTAAGTTACTGGGGCAAAACCTACGCTCCATGCAACCGGGCTTCGACTATGTTTTTGGCAGGCAGCCAGATAGCAACTGGCTTAACAGAAAAGCAGCGCAGGGTGTGTTTACGCACGATAAAACGTTCAACCTGTTTTTTCAACAAGGTTTTACACAAAACTTAAATATCAATGCCCAGTTGGAGCCTATAAAAGAATTTACCATTGACCTTACCCTTCAAAAATCCTTCTCAAAACAATACACGGAAGAGTTTAAGGACACTACCGGCTTGGGCAACTACGGCCACTTAAGCCCCTATGCAAGCGGCGGTTTTAGCGTATCGTATATCAGTTTTCAAACGTTGTTTGCTAAATTTAACCCCAACCAGGTTTCGGTAACTTTCCAAAAATTTCAAAACAACAGGGCTATAATATCGCAAAGGCTGGCATCATCAAACCCGTATTGGAAACAGCTGCCGTTAGCCAACCAGTATAACGGCGACGGTACGGCAGCAGGTTATGGCCGATATGCGCAGGATGTTTTGATACCGGCATTTATCGCCGCATACACAAATAAGGACGCGAGAAGCATCGGGTTGATAAAAGAAACAAATGCAAGCATAAAATCAAACCCATTCAGTAGCATTGCACCCCTGCCCAACTGGCGGATAAACTATACGGGATTAAGCAAAATACCTGCGCTGGCGGAGGTATTTAGCAACATCAGTGTTACGCATGCGTACAGCTCAACATTGAGTATGAATAGTTTTACAAGCGCGCTTAATTATTACGACCCGCTGCATTTGGGTTCACCGGCGTTTTTGGACTCGGTTTCAGGTAACTATGTGCCTTATTTCCTTGTGCCAAACATAACCATACAGGAGCAGTTTCAACCGCTGATAGGCATTGACGTAACAACCAAAAACCAGGCAAGCTTCCGCTTTCAATATACAAAAAGCAGGCAGCTAAGCTTAAGCCTTGTAGATTACCAGCTAAGCGAAGTGCGTAGCACTGGTTGGACTTTTGGCGGAAGTTACAACAAAAAAGGGCTGAAACTGCCGTTTAAACTGCCATTCACCAAAGGAAAGAAACTTACCAACGACCTAAAAGTAAGTTTGGACTTGCAAGTGAGGGACGATACCCAAAGTAACAGCACGTTGGACCAGTCTACATCTTATAGCACGGGCGGACAAAAAGTGATAACCATACAGCCGGCAGTAGACTATGTGATGAGTAACCGGGTGAGGATTAAATTTTATTTTGACCAGATAAGAACAATACCCTACATTTCAACGTCGGCTCCCATAACCAACACAAGGGCAGGTATGCAGATAAACATATCGCTTACCCCAAGTACAGGTAACAGCCAGGGAGCCAACAATGCCAATGGTACCAACGGTTTAAGGTAATAAACTACATTATATGAAAACAAAACACAAACCTGCACACACACTAAAACTATTGATTATAAACTGTATGGTTTTAACCGGTTGCCTTTTTAGCTTATCTGGTTTTGGCCAGCTTACCCAAAACAAAGAAACCGGCAGCCATCTTAAACTGGTTTTCAATAACATCGTTGCAGGCAGGCCATTGGTATTAAATCAAACCTACACAAACAGTTTCGGGGAAACATATTCGGTAACCAAGTTCAGGTATTACATAACCCAGGTGCAAATGGTTGACAGCACCAACATGAGTACCCAGTTTTTTCCGGATGATTATTTTTTAGTTGACGCAGGTGATTCCACCACCAGAACATTAAACATACCCCTTTCGCTAAAGCATGTTTCTTATATCTCTTTTATGGTAGGCGTGGATAGCTCAGCCAATGTTAGCGGAACACAACAGGGTGCTTTAGACCCTGTAAACGGCATGTTTTGGACATGGAATACCGGGTACATAATGGCTAAATTACAAGGCACATCCCCACAGGCAAATTCAACAGGTCATGCTTTTACCTTTGATGTAGGCGGCTATAAAACAGGGGAAAATGCAGCCAGAAAAATAGAGTTTGTTTTAAATACCCCTAAAAATAAGAACAGAATTATTCACAACATTGTAATAAACACAGACATAAATAAGTGGTTTGACGGGATGCACCCTATAAAAATTGCCGAGCATGCCGGTTGCCACGAGCCAGGGCCATTAGCCACGCAAGTAGCCGACAATTATTCAACCATGTTTAGCGTAGAAAGCGTAAGCAGGTGAGCAGGAGTTGTACTATATCTTGCCTGTTAATTTTTGTGTGCTCATGCGTTGTTTGCATATCATTTAACCAAGGGCAACCAGTTACCACACCTGTGTCGTTTATTGTACCAAAGGGCTGGCCGCAACCGGTGTACGATTTTAAACAAAACCCACTTACAAAGGAAGGAATTGCATTAGGCAGAAAACTGTTTTATGAAGGCATGCTGAGCAAGGATGGCAATTTCTCCTGTGCATCCTGCCACCAACAGTTTGCCGCATTTGCCACTTACGACCATAATGTAAGCCATGGGTTTAATAACTCTTTTACCCGGCGTAATGCGCCGGGGCTTTTTAATTTAGCATGGCAGAAGGAATTTATGTGGGACGGCGGCATAAACCATCTTGATGTACAACCGATTACACCGATAACAGACACATTGGAAATGGCTGCCAGCATTGACAGCGTGTTAATGAAGCTGCAGGCCGATACAGCCTACAAAAGAATGTTTAAGGCTGCATTTGGGGATGAAAAAATAAATACTATGCGCATGACAAAGGCATTGAGCCAGTTTATGCTAACCATGGTAAGCGCCAACAGCAAGTACGACCGTGTAACACGGGGCGAGGACAGTTTTAACCTACCCCAAAGGCTTGGCTTTCAAATATTCCAAAAAAAATGTCTCAGTTGCCACCCGCCTCCCCTTTTTACCGACCTTACTTACCGTAACACAGGGTTGGAGGTTGATAAATACCTTAATGATATTGGCCGTATGCGTATAACCAGAAAACCCGAGGATTCGCTGAAATTTAAAGTACCATCCCTCCGTAACGCTTTGGTAACTTTTCCTTACGGGCACGACGGCAGGTTTTATAACCTGATGGATGTGTTGGAACACTACCGCGGCGGCGTGATAAAAAGCGCGACCACAGATTCGCTTGTTAAAAACAAGATTCCGTTGTCGAATTTTGAAATAGGGCAGTTGAAGGCATTTATATATACGCTAACCGATTCGGTATTTTTAAAAGAACCGGCCTTTGCCCCACCGGGTTACGAAAACAGAACACCCAAGGCACCGACGGAGCATTTGCATCAGTATAAATATTAAAAGAAAAAGAAACCATATGCCAACCGTTCATTTATTAATACAAGGAAAAGTACAGGGTGTTTTTTACCGTACCTCGGCTAAACAAATGGCAGATGCCATGGGTATAACCGGCTGGGTTAAGAACACTGGCGAGGGGCATGTGGAAATTTTGGCAAAGGGCGACGAACAAATAATAGAAGAATATATTAAATGGTGTAAACAAGGGCCGCAAAAGGCGGTAGTAACCAATTTGGCTGTAACAAAAAAAGACGATGAACCGTTATCCGGGTTTGCGATATTGCGGTGATACAGCACATGATTCGTGAAACCGGAATCACGCAATGTCCAATAAAATTGCATTCTCCTATTGACCATTGGCCTTTGACTATTGACCACTATATCACCTTCCCTTTCCATTTCCCGCTTTGAATATAAAGGAAAGACGGTATCAACATGGATATCCAATAAACCCATTCTGCCGCCCAGCCCCATGTAATAGGCAGGTTCCAAACCTCCAACACAAAATATGCATACAAGCAATACAGGGTGATGGCACCAATTTCTATGGCCAGGTTAACGCGGGTATTACCTGTTCCGGTAACTGCATTAAGCCAAACGGTGCTAACCGACATGATTACAAGTGCCGCAGATACCACCCGTACCACTGGTATGGCGGCCACAATAAAATCGTCACCCTGCCCGTAAATCCTCATTACGTAGGGTACAAACAGGTTAAGCGAAATAAAAATAACAACGGCAAACCCCAGGCTAAGCTTCATTATTTTCAAGATAAGCTCCTTAACCCTATGCTGCAGCCCCTGCCCTATTATATTGCTCACCATCGTGTTGCTTGCCGCCGCAAACGCCCATGATACGCAGCCAAACAAGCCGAAAATATTGCGCATGATGTTTGATACTGCAAGGTCGCGCTGGCCGTGGTGTTCAACAAGTATATAAAAAAACTCCCAGCTGGTAACGCTTATCATAAACTGCAGTATAAGCGGGGCTGACTGCGTTAATATAAGTTTTGTATTAGCCACATGGTAGGCAAAGTTGGAGGTAAGCTTAAGGCTTTTGCTTATTTTATTAGCCCGCATTACCAAAAAAACGGTTAAAAATCCGGCACCTTCTGCGGCAATGGATGCCACGGCTGCCCCGTTAAAACCCATTTGGGTAAAACCTAGCCTGCCTTTAATAAGGGCATAATCAAGCACAATATTGGTTAATGTTTCAACAAGAGTACCTACCAGCAAGTAACGGCTGTTATTGGTGCCAACCAGAAGGGCATTGCGTAACTGGTACATATATAGTAGTGGCAGCCCCCAAATGCGTATGTATAAGAAACTAACGGCAAGCTTTACATGCCCCGGCTGGTGTAGCGCATGGCTGAATATGATTGGCGCGATAAAATATGTAACACCTATTGCGGCAACCGAGAAAAAAAGTGCAACCCTTATGCCTTGGTTGAAAAGTCCGGTTATTTCCCCAGCGCGGCCCTCCCCTGCCCGGCGCGCAATTAAACTCTGCATGCCGTTATTAAGGCCAAAACCAATTACGGCAAAAATTAAATAGAATACTCCTGTTATTCCTGCAACAGCCAGTGGTTCCTCGCCAAGGCTGCTTAGAAAGATATTGTTGGTAATAAAATTTATCTGTGGCACAAGTATGGATGCGGCAATAGGCAAGGCAACCTGCAAAATTTGCCGGTTGGTTATTTTAACCTGTAAATGCATATTAACTGCCGTTGTTTCCATAATCGGGCGCGAAGGTAAGTATGAACAAGTAAGTATTTCGTAATATTGCACACCAAATCAGGTGCATGGTTCAAAAAACATTCAGTATATACTCAGATGACCTAAGCGGTTGCAGACTTTTTATAGAGGCCGGCATGCAACACATTGCAGCTTGGTTTGCAGATACCTTAACAGGCAGTTTAAAAGCTTTTGAATTCTTTCAATTTGAAAACAGCGATGACAGTGGTATAACTGATGTTGTGGGCGAGGTGAAGCTGCATTCAAAACTAATGAGCATGCAAATGGATGCCGCATTGATTATTTGGGAAAACCCGGAATGTACCTTTGTTCCTGACGAATTTTTTATAGAAGAAATTGCCGAAACATATCTTGAGATAATTGCAGGTGAAGCCGCAGGTACAAGCATTTTAAAAGAACATTTTAAGGGATATATCATCCTCTCCAGATATTCTTCCTCGTACGCAGATGCCGTCAAAAAGCATTTGGCTTCCGGCCCTTTTTCGCATAAGTTTTCTTTTCTCATAGAGAAATATACTCGGCAAGCTGGTGAAAATGCTGATATAATAAGGGTTGTATTTTATCCCGAAAAGCTGATTATTATTGTCGTTAAAAATGGCATTTTACAGATAGTACAAAGTATAAGCTATTCAACAGCCGAGGATGTACTCTATAACATTGTGCATATATGCAATGAGTATGGCATTGATTTGGCTACGACATCTGTAGTGCTGTCCGGGCTTATTAATACTGGTTCAGCCTTGTTTGATACATTATACAAGTACATTGAAAATGTTGAAATAGAAAAAAGCGCGCCAAATACATTTGCGGCCGAAGGCTTTGCCGAACACCCTGCCCAATATTTTTTACCTTTTATTCAATAAAGCCTGTATGAGGATAATTTCAGGAAAATTAGGCGGAAGAAGGATAAGTCCGCCAACAAAAATGCCCAATACAAGGCCTACAACAGATATAGCCAAAGAAGGGTTGTTTAACATTTTACAGAACAGGATAAGTTTTGAAGATAAAAAAACATTAGACCTTTTTGGGGGAACCGGCAGCATTAGTTATGAGCTGGCATCCCGGGGTGCCACTGATTTGACTATTGTGGAAAAAGACCCGCCGATGCATGCATTTATTAAAAAGAATATTGAATTGCTGGGCATACAGCATTGCAAAGTATTGAAAATGGACGTGTTTAGTTATTTGGACACCTGCACGGAACAATTTGATTTTATTTTTGCCGGGCCGCCATATGCCCTGGGCACTATTGACGAACTGCCCAAAATAATAGTTGAAAGAGACATGATAAGCAAGGGCGGTTTTTTTGTGTTGGAGCATACCCCACGCAACGATTATGAAAATTTTAAGGGCTTCAGCTTTAAACGTAATTATGGCACAACCATATTTTCGTTTTTTGTAGCTACAATTCCAACCCCCTCCGCCCCCTAAAGGGGGAACTTTTAAACACCGCAATATTAATTGAATAGCATTAGTGAATAAATTAAAAAGAATGGCAACTCCTAACAGCAACCCTGAAACTGCCCCGAATCAACTAAACCTGCATTTAAGCCCCCCTTTAGGGGATGGGGGCAGCGGTTCTACTTCCCCCCTCTTCATCACCGGCATAGGTACCGAAATAGGAAAAACGGTGGTAAGTGCCATCATCGTGGAAGCTTTACAAGCAGATTATTGGAAACCAATACAGGCAGGCATGGACGAAGATTCGGACAATGAAAAGGTAAGAAAACTTATATCCAACCCTTCTGCTGTTTTTTATGGCGAGGTATATAAATTAAAATTACCGGCCTCCCCCCATATTGCAGCGCGTGAAGAACAGGAACGGATAGATTTGGAAAATATAACAGCACATTTTAGAACCATACCATCTAAAACGCTTGTGATAGAAGGTGCGGGTGGCCTGATGGTACCACTTAATGAAAAGGAATTTATTATCGACCTTATTGAAATGTTGCAGGCAAAAGTAATTTTGGTCAGCCGCAACTACCTTGGCAGCATAAACCATTCACTGGTTACCGCTGCTCTTTGCAAACAGAGAAAACTAAATGTGGCAGGCTGGATATTTAATGACCAATACCAGCATTACGAAGATGAAATTGCCGGGTGGAGCGGCTACCCAAAAATTGCATCCATCCCTTTTGCCGGGGGCGTTACTTCGCAGTTTGTAAGCGAGCAGGCTCAATTGATTAAAGCAAATTTGTTGCAACATATATATGACTAAAGCTGAACTTAGGATACAATACAAACAAAAACGCCGGGATATTACTCCCAAGGAAAAACTGAAATTAGACGATTTATTATTGATAAAGTTTCAGCAGTTGTACTTTCCGCAGGTAGCGGTGCTGCTTACCTACTGGCCTTCGGAAAAACATATTGAGCCAAATACGCATCTTTTTTCAAGCTTTATGCGGCACACCATACCAGGCCTGGAAATTGCATACCCTTTGATTGACACTATGACAGGCCGTTTTGATGCCGTGATGATTGATGAAGATACCGTTTATACCACCAATAGCTATGGCATTACCGAGCCTAAGGACGGCATAATAATTGACCCCGATACCATCGACCTGGTTTTTGTACCCCAGCTTGTTGCCGATATGCAGGGCTACAGGGTGGGCTATGGCAAAGGGTTTTATGACAAATACTTAACCAACTGCCGTGAGGATGTTATAAAAATAGGTTTTAATTATTTTGCCCCCGTGGATAAAATTGACGACACACAGTTATTTGATATACCTTTAAACTATTTGGTTACTACAGAAGATATTTATGAATTTTAATACCATCTTTTACAAGTCTTTCCGCATTCTGTTGCTGCCATTTGCTTTATTGTACGGCTTAATTGTTATCATTCGTAATTGGTTGTTTGATAAAAACTACCTGCGCTCCGCCAAATACAACTTACCCATCATTTGCGTGGGCAATCTTGCAGTTGGTGGTACCGGAAAATCCCCTATGGTAGAGTACTTAGTGGGGTTGTTGCAACCATCCTTTAAAGTGGCCACCCTAAGCCGGGGGTACAAACGTAAAACAAAGGGCTATGCCTTGGCCAACGAAAATACCACGGCGCTTGAAATTGGGGATGAGCCCATGCAGTTCCACCTAAAGTTTCCCGAAATAGCAGTGGCCGTGGGCGAAGAGCGCATTGAAGCCATACCGCAACTGCTGCATGACCGGCCGGATACACAGGCAATTATACTTGATGATGCATTCCAACACCGTTCGGTAAAAGCGGGGCTAAATATATTATTGACTGAATATAACGACATTTTCACCAACAATTTTTACCTGCCAACAGGCGACCTGAGGGATTCGCGCTCGTCGGCCAAACGGGCACAGATAATCGTAGTAACAAAATGCCCCCCGTTTTTGGGCGAAGTGGAGAAAAAAGCCATCATAGCTGATATTAACCCCATTGAAGGCCAAAAAGTATTTTTTACCAGTATTGAATATGGCCGGCCATACCATATTATTGATGCAAGCCTGAGAGACATTACAGAAAATGACGAAATTTTGCTGGTTTGCGGCATAGCCAACCCAAGGCCATTGAAACAATACCTTGCCGAGCATGCCGATACATATTACCAACAGGATTACGGCGATCATCATATCTTTACCATTGATGATTTAAAAGACATAACAAAAAAATTCAACGACATCAGCAGCGAACACCGGTGTATACTAACCACCGAAAAAGACGCGGTAAGGCTGATTAAATTTAAAGAACAATTGAGCACGCTTCCATTATATGTATTGCCAATACGCCATAAATTTTTATTTGAGGAAGGCAGGGCATTTAACGAAACAGTAGTGCATTTTATTAAGCATTTTCAACTTGAAACAGAATAATGAGCAGAAAAAAAGACAAGAATAAGCATAAGGTTTCCGGGCAGCCATTGTTAAAAGGCAACCTTGATATAGCCCGCTCAGGCATAGGCTATGTGGTGATTGCAGACGGAACAGGCGATGTGCTGGTACGGCCGGGCGATTTTAATACCGCCTTACACGGCGATACGGTACGGGTGAAAATAACCAGGGAAAACTCAGGCACGGGCAGGAAGGAAGGCAAGATTGCCGAGGTAGTAAGCCGCAGGCAAACAGAATTTATAGGCACCCTACAACTGGCGACCAATTTTGCCTTTTTTGTGCCGGACTCCGACAAGCCGATGCCCGACCTTTTTATACCCCTCGACAAAATAAACGGTGCCAAAAACAAAGACAAGGTGGTTGCGCGCTTGGTTAAATGGGATAAAGATGACAAAAAACCGGTTGGCGAAGTGGTTTCCGTGATAGATGCCGAGGATTTGAATGATATGGCGATGAAGGAATTACTTGCGGAAAACGGTTTTCCCCTGGCATTCACCGACGAGGTGCTTGAAGAAGGCAGCCGCCTGCCCGATGCCATAAGCCAGACCGAAATTAAGAACCGGAAGGATTTCCGTGAAATACTCACCTTTACCATTGACCCTGTTGACGCGAAGGATTTTGATGATGCCATTTCCATCCGGCCATTAAAAGCAGGTTTGTATGAAATAGGGGTGCATATAGCAGATGTAAGCCATTATTTGGAGCCGGATACAAAACTGGACGAAGAGGCATACAAACGCGCCACATCCGTTTATTTACCTGACAGGGTAAACCCGATGCTGCCAGAGAGGATATCCAACGAGTTATGCTCTCTGCGCCCGCATGAGGACAAGCTGACGTTTTCGGCTGTTTTCCACATTAATAAAAAGGCAGAAGTAAAGGAATACTGGCTGGGTAAAACGGCCATACATTCCAACCACAGGTTTACCTATGAGGATGTACAGGAAATAATTGAGAAAAAAGAAGGCCCTTACCTGGATGAGATTTTGTTGTTGAACGATTTGGCACAAACTTTCCGTAGGAAGCGGTTTGCAAAAGGGGCCATTAATTTCTCCTCGCAGGAAGTGAGGTTTAAGCTGGATGAAAAAGGCAAGCCGATAGGCATAGTGGTTAAGGAAAGCAAGGAGGCCCACCAGCTAATAGAAGAGTTTATGCTGTTGGCCAACCAAAAAGTGGCCGAGCATGTGTTTAAAATTAAGGTGAATAAAAAAGACATCCCCTTCCCCTACCGTGTACACGACACACCCGGCGAGCAAAAGCTACTGCCTTTTATTGAGTTCGCCAAGAAGTTTGGCCATGTGTTTGACATAAGCACCCCTGAAAAAATAGCCGCCAGTTTTAACCTTATGCTTAAAGATGCACAAGGCAAGCCCGAGCAACATGTGTTGGAGCAATTGGGCATACGCACCATGGCCAAAGCAGTATACACCAGTGAAAACATAGGCCACTACGGTTTGTCGTTTGAGCACTACTGCCATTTTACCTCCCCAATACGCCGTTACCCCGACGTGATGGTGCACCGTGTATTGCAAAGCTGCCTACAGGGCAACCCCATGATTGACAAAAAAATGGAGGAGAAATGCAAGCATAGCAGCGAACGCGAACGGGCGGCCATGGAATGCGAACGTGCCGGCAACAAATACAAGCAGGTTGAATATATGCGCGGCTACATAGGCGAGGTGTTTGAAGGCGTGGTTAGCGGTGTGGCGAGTTTTGGTTTTTGGGTTGAAACGGTGGAGCATAAATGCGAAGGCCTCGTGTCTATTACCAGCCTGAGCGAGTATGACGATTTTATGCATATTGAAAGCGACTATTGCCTGGTAGGCCGCCGCAGCGGCAGAAGTTTTAGAATGGGCGACCATGTTTGGATAAAAGTTATCTCTGGCAACTTAGAAAAACGGCAATTAGATTACGAATGGGTTTTAAGAAAAGACGAAGATACCCCGGCAAGCGATAGCGTTAAACCTGCTAAGGTGAAACAGAAAGCAACACAAAAGGATAAAGCTAAAACGAAGCCCAAAAAAAGCAGCACAAGGAAGCCCAAGCCGGAGAAGGGGGTGTAAATTATTGAAGCCTTTAAATGAAAAAATATCTTTACCGGATATGGTTAAAACAAAATGCCATTGAGGAGAGCGTAAAAAGCCCTGAAAGGGAGACATCTGTCAGCGATGGGTGAAGCCCATCGGGGATAGTTATAATTTACCAAAAAGCCCTGAAGGGGCGGCATAAACATATTGCATCGTTAGTTGTATGTAACTCCAAATTGTAATTCGTTTTTTTAAAACCGCCCGCATCCATGCCTGCCATAAAAGTGCCTTTGTTATTTATGGGTTCAAAAGGGGAAAAGGTAATTTATACACTTTTTGACAGTGGTGCCACATTCTCCTGTATCAGCCCTGAAAATGCCGATGAAATCGGCATGGTGGAAAAGATGCGCAGGCCGCTTGAAGTAGCTACAGCAAGCCGTGGCCATTATGTAAAGATTGAAAATACCCTGCGCAGCGATTTTTATTACGATGACATACGCTTGAGCGACGAATTTATGGTGGTACCCGATTTAAGCGAGGAGGCCATCATTGGCGTAAATACAATGCAGAAATGGCGCATCAAATTAGACTTTGAACATGACAAAATAATTGTCGACCCTAAGGTGGCGAAGTTGATATTGAAGGAGTTGAAGTAACTTCTGGCTCGTTATTTACATGTCAAATTACCTTTAACTTTATTCTCAATCCGCTGTCTCCATTTCCAACAAGGTTACCCTGCTTTGGAATCCCAAATTCATAGTCCTTTTATAATATGATTTTTGGAGGGTGCTTTTTTTATAGTCAAGTTGTTGCATGGTGGCTTCAGACATTTCCAAACTAGCCCTGCCAAGTTGTGCGTCAATTTCCTTGGCATCCGCATTGGATATTTTTTTAATATACTCCATCACCGATTTTTTCAGAACATCACCGTCAATTGTTTTGCTAGTCTCAATTACACAAACGTTATTTTTGGCATCAAGTTTTGTCAACTCAACCTTTTCTACGGCATCAAACGGCTGGCCACCCAGCGGGTTGGGATATTTTAACGGGTTAGTTTGCGTAAAATGAAGTTTGTAATTAAACCCGAAGGAAAAATTGTAAAACTTAATTTGTTTAAGCAGTGCAATTTCCAAGCCCTGTTTTGTGGCAATCAGTTGTTTGGCCGCCTTGTATTGCACGTTCATGGTAGGGTTAGCTGCGCTGCTGGTTATCAGATCATCAACCGCCTTGTTGGCAGCAGTTTTCACCTCTTCAACATTTACCAGTTCTACAAACCGGCCAACATCGGTTAGCCTAAATACCATTTTGGTATTTAACAGATGGCCTACAATTTGGTTTTCTAAAACCGGGTCGTTTTCCCCTAGGGTTGCCCCGGTATACACCCATTCTATTTTGTAACCACTGGTATCATATGCCTGCACTTTAAAGTTGGCTGCAAAGGTTGATAAAAAGGTTTGCCCCTTGCCCCCGGCAACATCCGTGGTAGTGGCTTTTATTTTAACGGTGTGGGTTTCGCCGGTTTTCCAATGTGGCAATATGTCAACCGAACTATCTTTTGCAGCTTGGGGCTGGCAAAATGAGTACGAGGCTGACATTAAAAAAACAATGAAAATAATAATTGGCCGTAGACGTATCATGTAAATATGATTTCTATCCCGAAGGGAAGTGTTGAAATTTAAAATGTTTAAAAACTGCTGCTAATCAGTTACTTGCTTTTTATGCTTCAAATTTAGGTAAAACCTTGCATATTTTAAACAAGACCAGCCTGGGCATTAAAACCTCATCCCATCCCCGCCCCTAAAATTAGGCAATGCGCCAAACACATGGTATTTTAGCAGCCGGAATAATTATACCAGCATGCACACATTTGAAGAACTGTCGTTAGAGTTTAAGAAGCGTTTTGAAGTAAGGCATTTTCCACAGCAACCGGCATCGTTGTACGAGCCGGGGGAGTATTTTTTAGGGCTGGGTGGCAAAAGGGTGCGGCCGGTAATTTGCCTGATGGGCAACGAGCTTTTTGACGAGATAGGCAACGATGCATACAATGTGGCCACGGCAATAGAGCTGTTCCATAATTTCACCCTGGTGCACGACGATATTATGGATGCCGCCCCCCTACGCCGGGGCATGCCAACGGTACACACTAAATATAACCCCAGCACGGCCTTGCTAACGGGGGATGTTATGATGATAGTGGCGTACGACTACCTAAACAAAATAAACACCATTTACCTACACCGCATACTACACTTGTTTAACCGAACCGCCAAGGAGGTTTGCGAGGGGCAGCAGATGGATATGGATTTTGAAAAGCAGGACTCAGTTTCCCCCGCGGATTATATTCGGATGATAGAACTAAAAACCTCCGTGCTGCTTGCGGCCAGTGTGCAAATGGGTGCCATACTCGGTGGTGCCAGCGAGTACAATTGCGGCCACCTGTATGAGTTTGGGCGCAACTTGGGCATCGCTTTCCAAATCCAGGACGATTATTTGGACGCGTTCGGCGACCCCGCCAAGTTTGGCAAGGACGCGGGCGGCGATATTAGGCAGAACAAGAAAACCTTTTTACTGATACATGCTTTGGAGACTGCAGATGCATCACAAAAAGAAGAACTGTTGCACCTGATGCGGACTAACCCTGATGATAAAGTGGCAAAAGTGCTGGACATATTCAGGGCTTGCAATGTGGATGACTGGGCAAAGCAACTAAAAGAACAATACTTGGAAAAAGCACTGTTTCACTTGGATGAGGTGGCCGTTACCAGCATACGCAAAAATCCCCTAAAGCAACTGGCAGAATTTATGATACAACGCGAATACTGATGGTTGAAATTTTATACATTTATGCCCAATAACCCTGCTACATGCGATTGACTTTACTTTTTACTTTATCTGTGTGGGCGTTTTGTGCAAACGCCCAAAAAATTGAGAAATATTTTGATTACGAATGGAAGGAATGTACGCCTGACGCCGCCCGTTTTTATGGTTTGATAACCAAAACGGATAGCGGTTGGCACAGGCGGGACTATTTTATACACGATTATATATTGCAAATGGACGGCACCTATGAGGACAGTGCCTGCAAAATACCCAACGGCATGTTCTATTATTTTTATGCGAACAAACGGCCGAGTGCGGTAGGCCGTTATGTACATGGCAAAAGGCAGGGGGTATGCGTGAGTTTTAATGAGAATGGGATAATGAGCGATTCTGCTTTTTTTGAGGATGATAACCCGGTAGGTGTACGTTTGGGCTGGCATGCCAACGGGTACCCATCGGATTCCGCATTTTGGCAACAAGACGGCAGTGGCACGGTGATTAATTGGTTTGACAACGGAAACCCCTCCTCCGCCGGCAGGTATATAGGCTGGAACAGGCCGCATGGCAAATGGCAGTTTTTTCACAATAACGGAAAGTTAAGTGCCGTGGAAACCTATGTTAACGGGAAATTGACGGACAAGCAATATTTTGACGAAACAGGTGCCCCAAAAGACACCACCAATCATGACCACGGTGCCGAATACCCCGGCGGTGACAATGCATGGCAAAACTATT
>Ga0364894_10213_pt1 | contig 25231 bp, 26 predicted proteins | sample ExccelJu500001D4_FD_206942 | JGI IMG/M metagenome (GOLD analysis project Ga0364894, IMG submission 206942) | Enriched cells from Trout Bog Lake Hypolimnion, Wisconsin, USA - BchlTB.July16.5000.01.D4 | ecosystem: Environmental > Aquatic > Freshwater > Lake > Hypolimnion/Profundal zone | place: USA...
GTAATATTAGATTATGGATGATGACACACAGCTGCTGAATCCAAAGCAGGTAGCTGATATCCTGGGGATCCACCAGAAAACCGTTCACCTCTGGTTACGTTCCGGCAGACTCAAAGGTACAAAAATATCGTACCGGGCTTGGAGAATACCCAGGTCTGCCTTAAATTCTTTTATTGAGAGCAACAGCAACCTCACAAAAAAATCCCCCGACGCCACAATTGATACCAATAAGGGATCAGAAGAAGCCAAAACGGATGTGCATCCTCCGGCTGACGATTCCATATCATCCCATACAAAAATGAAGTATTATATCCGGGATATCATGGGCGAGCCACCTCATGAAAAGTAATTGAAAGATCGCAGGAAAATAACCAATCTCTACATAGCATAGAATTCCACTGTTTTTTTGCAATTACCCGGTTATTAGTTCCCGATAGCCGTTCATTAAAGTGTTTCTGCACACAGTTTAACCACAAAACGCAGAGATTTTTATAAGTATAAACCATATAGTGCTATACCTAAAACTGCATAACCCGATTCAATTCTCGAAATTTTTATCATTTGCATAAGAATAGACAAATCCGGGAAGTGTTTGGTATATGGATGATTCCATAATACAGCAAGAGATCAACAAATATAGAAAATTCAAAAAAGTCGATGGGGCAACCTACAGGAAAGTGAACCAGTTCCTGCGCAAGCGCACATACATTACCGCACGGGAGTGGGCACTGGCCAGATTATGTACTGATTTCCGGACATCGGGAGGGGCCGAGATGACATTCATTGGGAAACATCTCCCGGAACTTGTTCCGTTTATGGAGGACACCTACACCCCGCAAGCAGTGAACCAGGCACGAAATTCATTTAAAAAGAAAGTCCGCAAAGCCAGCGCCACATTTTTTTATGGTGCTATGTGCGGCTTTTTCACAACGGATGAACTGGATGATCTCCTTTTTGAAGCAAGTGAAGTTTCACGATTTCTTCTTGAAGTCGAGGGGACCACGCTGGATATTGATGAAGAGATCGATATCGAGGATCGGATCACCAAAGTTATGAGGAGTGTGGGCGAAGCTGCAAAGACGATTCTGAAAACCCGGGCTGAAGAAGGTGCTCTGCTACCGCATACCGGTGATCAGGTATCAGAAAAGTCCGAACCGGAACCTGTAACTTTGCCATCATGCGGGAAAATATCAATGATGATGAACGAACCGGAATCCCAGGCAAATGCACCATGCGAAAGTACCATACAGCACCCATCAGAACCCACTGAAATTTTTCCTGATGGAACACCATTCGAAAATACCGGGGAACCGGATAATCAGAACACCGTAAATATATCGGATAACCGGCATGAAAAGGACACGCCATGAAGATTATACAGGTAACAGGAAGATCAAACTCCGGGAAAACAACGTTTATAAGAGCCCTCATACCGGAACTGAAAAAAATCGGCAAAGTCGGTGTAATCAAACATCTGGGGGATCATGACTTTATTCTTGAGAACGGAAAAGATACCACCATTTTTTTTGAGGCCGGGTCGGATATTACCACAGGTATTGACGCACATAAGACCGTAATGGCATTACAGAATAACACACTGGACGAAACATTACATACATATCTCACTTACGGCATAGATTTCGCAGTTATTGAAGGATACAAAGAAAGAGAGTATGCAAAGATTGTTATCGGATCTCTCGAGATTGATCGGTGCATCATGAAAAACCCCACCATCCAGGAAGTAATTCAATCAATCCACTGCTTTGATGATTTTTTACCAAAAGAAAAGAAATGAGGTGAATAAGACATGTCAACAATGAAAATGGAAAAAAAACTGTTCGGCACTAACGGTGTGAGGGGAATTGTAGGCAAAGATCTGACACCGGATATGGTGCTCGCCATCGGACAATCCCTTGGAACAATGCGTAAAGGCCGGATTGCTGTCGGACAGGATACGCGTACTTCGGGAGAGGTATTTGTAAAAGCGATAAAAGCCGGCCTTCTTGCTGCAGGATGCGATGTAGTGGACTGTGGCATACTTCCGACACCAGCTCTGCAATATCTTGTCAAAGAAAATTTTGAGGGTGGAGCAATGATCACTGCGTCGCATAATCCCCCGGAATATAACGGGGTCAAGATCATCGAATCCGATGGCACTGAAATGGGCGATGAAGAGACCATTCGTCTGGAGACAATTCTCTTGGATCGATCATTTTCAATCCAGTCATGGGATAAAACCGGCCACGGAATTTCTGCCCCGCAACTTCTTGAACACTATATTACCGCAATAACAAGAAGATTCCCGGGTAAACCCGGAAAGGAAATTACGGTAGTTGTCGATCCGGGATCAGGACCTGCATGCATCACGACCCCACGGATTCTTGCAGAGCTTGGCTGTAAAGTGATCACGATCAACGGTGTCATGGACGGGACGTTTCCCGGAAGACTTCCGGAACCATCTGCCGAAGGCCTGAAGAATCTGGCAGATCTTGTCATAAGTACTGGCGCTGCATTCGGAGTTGCACACGACGGGGATGCAGATCGTGCAGTCTTCATTGATGAAAAGGGTCAGTTCGTCGAAGAGAATCAGGAATTCGCTCTGATTGCCCGGGAGATCTGCCGCCATAACCAGGGAGTTATCGTTACTCCCGTGAGTACAGGTCAGATCGTGGAAATAGTTGCGAGAGAGGAGAACTGCTATGTCGAATATACCCCTGTCGGAAGTATTTACGTAGCACGGACAATGCGCAGATTGATCGAACAGGGAAGACCAGTAGTCTTTGGGGGAGAGGGGAACGGAGGCCTGATCTTTCCTGAACATCAGTTCTGCCGTGACGGGGGAATGACTGCTGCCATGATGGTGCAGGTTCTGAAAGAAACCGGAAAACCGCTTTCCGTACTAGCCGCTCAATTACCCACGCGTTACATAATAAAAGATAAAATTGCCACCAAAAACGGAACCGGTGTACTCGACGCGATAAAATCCAATTGTTCGCACGATACCATCGATGAAACGGATGGCGTGAAGATTTTCAGAGAGAATATGTGGGCGCTGGTCAGGGCTTCAGGTACTGAACCGATTGTCCGGTTCATCATAGATTCCGATACGAAAGAAAGGGGAATCGAATTCCATACGGAACTTAAGAGGTATATAGAAAAAATAGTCAGACAATAAAAGATCCTGATCCGTATTACTTGAATACAACAATACCATTCGTATATACATGAAACTGGTCAATAACCTCAATTATTTTTAAAAATGACAATAATTGCCGCGTATTTGGTTTATAGCCAAAAATATCGCTCATAATAACAAAATAAAAATAATTTGCGCGTGGCTGATATAGGAAACTTTATTTAATATTTTAGTCAAATTGAGTTTACCAACCCATAACAGCTCACCTGTGATACAGCATGGTCCGGTCCTCAGAAATACTTGAAGATATTCAAAATGCCCTCCCATCAGAGGAACGGAGATCTCTTGAGGTATTTATAGCAGGGCTTCAAAACCAGCAGGGCCGACGGGCAAAGAAAAATATTGTCCGTGAAGTTAACTGCGTTATCACCAATACAGCCCTTAAAAATGACAAACCTGAACTTCTCCTGGCACTCCGGGAGATCCAGGAAAGTGATGATGAACTGTTTTCCCGGGTAATCGGGAAGTATATTGAAACAAACGACAGTTGCTGGTTGAACATGATATTTTCCCTTTCGGAAAAAATCGGGAAAAAAAGTAACCAGTCCCGGATCTTTGCGATGATCGCCCGGAATCTTATCGATGCAGGTGTATCCGGTGCCAACCAGGAATATATCGATCAGGGTATGATCATACTTGATCGCATAAGTTTCCGAAAATATCGTTCGGATATTATGATTGATATTATCCCACTCCTGATTGTGTGGGCAATCACAACACGGAATCAGAAACTTCTTCACACCTCTCTCCACCTGATTGAAGAGATCGGGGATATATCAAAGCAGGCTGTTCTGCATTCAGAACTTGCAAAATCATTGGCAACTACCGCAATTCTGGAAAAAGACCGGGAGTCATTCTTCGAAAGTATATACAGTGCAACTAAGATCCACCAGAAAATCCGCCGGCATGAATGCATTTCACTTATTATAGAGAAAGGAGCAAAATCGGTTTTTGGCAAAGAGATGCTGGATATCGTACTCTTTTTACAAAACTTCAAAGAAATACCGCATGATGCCTATCTCGAAATAATCAGTTCCCTGGCGGAACAATTGCTCGAACGGGTAAAAGATAAAAACCAGATACTTGCAGTACTGGAATTACTCTGCAATGAAAAGCCGGAGGTAACGGGGACCATTGTGATCGATCTCCTAAAAAAGGCCGAACGATCAGGTGATACCTGGTTCCTTTCGTCAGCAATGGAACTGCAAAAACACATCTCCGGCAAAGATGCATATCCCATACGGGAAATGATTCGTGCCGGTATAGCAGTTTCGAAAAATTCCCACAATATGCGGGTTCTGACGGATCTCATACCAGTGATCGAAGACCACAGTGACCCGGTCTTTTTATCACGCATTTATCTTCAGTTCTCTCAAATCATGCTCAGTTCGGGAGATTTTAACACTGCATTAGGATTATTTGGAAAGATCCGGAATACCTCTGAAAACTATCCCCAGTATACCGAATGCCTGATCCAGATCGTAAAAGAGGGGATCCTGAATGACAGCATTCCGCTTATTAACAAAAATATTCTCGTGAAACTGAACCCTGATACTACCCACAACGGAATATACAGGTCAGTTATTGAAGTGAGTAAGGACTATTCCTTTAAGGATATTATCGCCCACCTCCTCTCTGTGCGAAATCTGATTTTATTGCACCCTCATCAGGATCACCTCCTTCTTGAAAGCATAACGATTCTCGTAGACCGGGGATTTCTGGACTTTCACGATCCGGAGATCCTTATACGGCTGGCAGAATCGATCACCGAACAATCCCTCAAGGAGCGGGCAATTGCTAATATTGTTATAAAGATAGCAAAAATTGCTGTCAAATCAAAGAACCGTGATGTACTCCAGAGAGCAGTAGGATTAACCTGTGAAATTGATGGTCAAAAAACACGATCAGCCACATTAAGCAGTATCATTGACGAGGCATCAATACTTGCAGCTCATCAGGGCGATCTTGACCTGCTTCTCAGGATGAAAGAATGGAGCAATTCCCTTCTTGAAAACGATCTGGCTGCATTTGCAATGGCAAACATTATCGACGGAGTGATAAAATATGCTCTTGACAGACGCTCTTATGAAGCGCTTGAAGAGGCGTACGCCATTGCAGAAGATATCAACGATCCATCACTCAAAGTCCAGTTATTCGAGAGAGTCGCAGAGTGTTTTGTAAAAATCGGATGCATTATCCTTAAAGACCGGCCCCTTCTGGGATCAGAGAGTGCGATCTCCACAATAATTCCGCCATTCAACAGGGGCCTCGAAATAATCAGGCAGAACATACGAACTCCGCAACTATCCCTCAAGCTTGCCGGAATGATTGATATCATCATATCGTATTCCCGGACAAGCAACAATCCCGAATACATTGTTCCCTTAGCGATGTATGCAACAGAGATCGAAAACACATACGAACGGGATGCAATGGTGTCCCGGATCATATCAAGTATCAGTGAGGATATTGCACACCCCAATACGACAGACCCCTATGAAACCATGGCATTTCTCCTCCGGAGGAATGAACGGGGGAGATCACACCCGGTTGTCCTGAAGATCCGATGCCGGGTTCTCCGTATGATCGGTGATCCCTATGTAAAACTTCAGGGTTTATGCAAGCTCGCGGACCTGTTGATCAAAACAGACAACAAACTCCAGGCCCGGAAAATTCTGGATGAGGTTACCGGAAACCTTGAGGGATTACTTGGGGAATACCAGAAAATCCAGATCTTATCAAATCTTGCAACCCTCTACTGCCAGATTGATCCTCATATTGCTTCGAACTATCTGATTCTGGGAATTCAGCACCTGGATGCCGTAGAGTATGACAAGGATGCAGTAAGCCGCCGGCAGATTGTCTATGCCATCATACGGATTCATACGATACGGCCGGATACCGGATGGTTTGAAATTGCCATGCAGGTAGTCCAAAAGATCAACAACCCTGTGGAGTACATCAACGCACTCCTTGCGGTGTATAACCTAACACGGGAGAATGACGGGCACCGGGCAGAGATTATAAACGCCATGCATGAGGCCGTCGACAGGATCTCTTCACCATATGAGAAAACTTCAACCCTGCTGAATATCATCCCCATTGCCGTGCAGAATTCCTCTGATGAACTTTCCTTAATACTTCTCAAAAAAACCGAAGCCCTGACAACCACGATCAACATCCAGTCGATAGCAGATGAGGTGCGCATCTCTATTGCCGATATCTATTCTGCCCTCTACCGTAAATCCGGTAATAAAAAGATCCTCTTGCTCGCAGTTCAGGTAACAAAAACCATAGATGATGATGAGATACGCTACCGTCAACTCTGTCAGCTGGGATATAAGGAGATGTATGAGATTCCGTCCCAGTATATGAGAATAAAGTCCATTTCAGAGAAGATGGTCAATGGAGGGACTCATTCGAACCATGTTGCCACTCTGGAGAGGCTTGTCCGGACAGTTGCCGACCGTGGAAAAGAAGCAATTTTTTTCTGTAATCTTGCAATCCATTTCAGGAAACATGGCGAAGTGAAACTTTCTAAAAGAATGATCCAGAACTCGATCAGGGAGGCACGGGTTATCCGCCCTCTTTCCCGCAGATCATTTGTCATATGCGATATTGCGCTGAAAATATACGCTGCCGGGTGTGAAAGGAGTGCTCAGGAAATTCTTGATCTTGCCATTGATGCAGCCACAAATATCAGACAGTCTGCAATAAGGGATGCGGTTTTTGATGAACTTGGCCTTGCAATCAGACTGATGCAGAGGATTTAGGGATGAAAACGCTGGAGATTTTTATCACGGGGCGGGTTCAGAAAGTGGGATTCCGAGCCTGCATCAGGAAAATTGCGTCAGACATGAATGTTGTGGGAACGGTCGTAAACCTTCCGGATGGGAGAGTTCACATTTTTGCAACGGGTGAACCGATAATCCTTGAAAAATTTATTTCCATGATCTATGGGTGCCCGAGAGCGGTCATCAGGGACATCCGGGTACATGAGAGTTCCTTCAAACCGTTCAATGATTTTTCCATAATTAAGGGTGAGAGAAATTTCAGTATATGATCTTAAATTCACTTCCGGTTCTGATCGAATTGGATAGATGGAATATCACTTCATTGATTTTTTTATCCTGTAATGAGGTATGGAGTTTTTTTGTCAGGGTTCCGATGAGGTCATCCGACAGTATGCACCGATCCTGAGTGATCTCAAAATCCGCATAGGTAAGAGAATTCCGGGCAACATCAAAGATGACGTGATCAACCATTTCTGCTTTAAGGGGATCGATCAGATCATACACGAGACTTCCTTTCCCGTCGTGCATAAAACCTGTATCGGGATCAAGACCTGAACCAACGACTCCCACACAACAATTGCCAAATAACATTGCATAGCCTAATGAGAGCATGGCGTTGACCGGGTCAATATGGGGACGCATGGTCCTTCGCTTAAACCGGAACTCCTGGGGGAGATTCCGTGACATGATCTCATAATACATATCCGAAGTAAGCTTGTGCAGACGGCGGATCTCTTCCAGTTTTATGAGATAGGTAAATTCTTCATGGGATTTCAAGAGAACATCCAGTTCTCCCTCATAGAAGAGATGGACATTCTGTAATTCCTGAACACGCTCGATTGCAAATATCCGGGATTTGACCGAGGCCTGCGCGAGGCTGATCGCGTACCGTTGCCGGGGGATCAGCTGCTGAGTGCGGTAACTTTCTGCCCTGTTCCTGTCGCCAAAGGGCGTAATCAGCCCGACAGGCGTTCCATCCGGTTCAAAAAATGTGATATAAGTGCCATTTTTTACCAAGTGGAGAATGGTGGTTGAACTCAACGTGTGGCTGCCAATTACAAGGAGGTGTTTTATGGAGTCAATAGGAATGCGCTCGGTGGTGTTTTTATTCTGGAGTATCAGGTGGTTCTGTGTTGATTTTATGTGCGTTCCAAATCCGCTAACCGATACCCAAGGATACTCTGCCACGCTAACACCAAAAAATAATGTCCGACTTTGGTAAATACTACCACAGTCCTACAGATTAATTCATCGTTTTGCCCGGACAGAGATTCCAAAGAGCCATTATTTAAACTAATTTCAGAGGATGTCAATAAAAATCCGGTAATTTTAAACCGTACGAAACGACATATATACATCTGTCATGTATTAGCATAACAAGGGTGTCCTATGTTCTGGGATAAGAAGATGGAGACGTTGAAGCGTGGCGACTTACGGGAACTCCAGCTCAAACGCCTGAAAAAAACACTTAAACAGGTACAACAGGTTGAATTTTACCGGAACCTTCTCAGGGAAGCCGGCATAAAAAATTCATCGATCAAAACACTTGATGATATTACGAAGATCCCATTTACGAAAAAACAGGATCTCAGAAACGGATATCCATTCGGCTTTTTTGCAGTACCACTAAAAGACGTCGTCCGTATCCATACAACATCGGGGACCACCGGCAAACCGACTGTTGTCGGGTATACACGGAAAGATCTTGAAACCTGGTCAGACCTCATTGCCCGGAATATGACAATGGTTGGGATAACCCGGGATGATATCTTCCAGAATATGGTAAATTACGGCATGTTTACAGGGGGATTAGGATTTCATTACGGGGCCGAGAAAATCGGCATGACCGTTATCCCCAGCGCAACAGGAAATACAAAACGCCAGATCGAGATGATCAACGATTTTGGCGTGACCACGATCCACTGCACCCCCAGTTATGCAATGCACATCTCCGAAGTAGCAGAAGAGATGGGAACGGAACTTGACTCACTGAAAACAGGTCTTTTCGGCGCCGAGCCATGGTCGGAGAGTATCCGCTCAACTCTTGAGAAGAGACTGGGTGTAACCGCATATGATTCCTATGGGATGAGCGAACTTTTCGGGCCAGGGGTCGCATTTGAGTGCACTGAACGCGACGGACTTCATATCTGGCATGACAGCTATCTGGTTGAGATTATAGATCCGAAAACCGGGGAGCAATTATCTGACGGTGAACGCGGGGAACTTGTAGTCACGCCGCTCGTTAAGGAAGCGATGCCATTGCTCCGGTACCGTACCGGGGATGTGACGCTCCTCATGGAAGACAACTGTCTCTGCCGACGAGGAAAGAAAATTGCCCGGATTACCGGCCGGAGCGATGACATGCTTGTGATTCGGGGAATCAATGTGTTTCCCTCCCAGATCGAGCATGTGCTCCTGAAAATACCGGAAGTCGGCAATCAGTTTATGGTGTATATCGACAGAATCAATCATCTGGATGAGATGACCGTGGAAGTTGAGATCAACAGGGAATTTTTCAGCGGGGAACTTGCAGATCTTGAACGACTGCAAAAAAAAGTTGTCAAGGAACTCCGGGATACGCTCGAATTGAGGACAACCGTCAGGCTCGTAGAGCCGGGAACCCTGCCGAGATTTGAGGGGAAGTCAAAGAGAGTAATCGATAGACGGGAGGAAATATAATGGTCTGCTGGGACCCCCGCATGGAGGAGATGCCGAAGGCTGATCTCCAGAGAATGCAGTATAAACTGCTTAAAAGTCTCGTATACCGGTTATACAGTTTTTCGCCGTTTTATCATGACCGGATGAAGGAGCAAAAAGTTCATCCGGATGACATCCGGGAACTTGCTGATGTCAGAAAACTCCCGTTCATGTTCAAACGGGATCTGCGGGATAATTATCCCGACAGGATATTCACCGCAACACAGGACGAACTTGTCCGGTACCATGTCTCAAGCGGAACCACGGGAAAACCGACGGTCGTAGGGTATACCCAGAACGATCTGAACGCTTGGACGACATCCCTCGCACGAGGATTGACCTCAATCGGGCTCGGGAGAGGGGATGTTATCCAGGTAAGCTATGGGTACGGCCTGTTTACCGGGGGTCTGGGAATGCACTATGGGGCAGAGCGCATCGGTGCAACAGTCCTCCCTACGAGTGTGGGGAATACTGAACGGCAGATCGAACTGATGCAGGACCTCGGGGCGACCGCGATTGCCTGTACACCATCTTACCTCCTGCACATAGGTGAAGTCGCGGAAAAAATGGGGGTAAACATAAAAACCGATACGAAACTCCGGACAGGAATCCTGGGGGCAGAACCTTGGACGGAGGGCATGCGCAACCGGATCCAGGACTGGCTTGGGATCAAAGCATACGATATTTACGGTACCAGCGAATTGTCGGGCCCGATGTTCACGGAATGCTCGGAGCAGAAAGGATTCCATATCTGGTCCGATCTGGCGCTTGTGGAGATTATTGATCCGAAGACGGAAGAGCCTATGGAAGCCGGAGAAAAGGGCGAACTCACTATCACCATCCTTCAAAAAGAAGCACTTCCCATGATCAGATACAGGATCGGGGATATATCCTCCATGGATGGGGGCGTCTGCCCCTGCGGCCGTACCCACCCGAGGATACAGCGGATCCAGGGTAGGGTGGACGATATGTTAATCATACGGGGCATCAACGTCTTCCCATCGCAGATTGAGTATGCACTGATGGCGATACCTGAGGTCGGGCAGCATTTCCAGATCGTTGTCGAACGGAAAGGGGCACTTGATGACATGCTTGTCAGAGTCGAGCTGAGTAAAGGCTCATTCAGTGACAAAATCAATGACCTGATGCAGGTTCGGCAAAAGGTTGAGCACCGGCTCAGGAACTCCCTGAACGTAAATGTCGACGTGGAACTCGTTGAACCGGGATCATTGCCCCGGTTCGAAGGAAAATCTAAAAAAGTTATTGATAAGAGGTCGTTGTAAATGGACACAAAAAAATTTGTGATTAAGCAGATCTCGATATTCTCTGAAAACCGTCCCGGCCGCCTCGCGGCAATTGCTCATGCGCTCGGGGAAGAGAATGTCAACATACTCGCATTCAGTATTGCCGAAGCAAATGGCTTTGGGGTCGTCAGGGCACTTGTGGATCACCCGGAAAAAGCCCACGACAAGCTGTTATCCATGGGGTTCAACATCGCATTTACGGATGTGATCGCAGTCAAGATGAAAGATCAGCCCGGCGGTTTATACGAGGTGGCAAAAATTCTGGGGGATGCAGGGATCAACATAGAATATTCCTATGCATATTCCGGAAAGGAAGGCGCAGTCCTTATCCTTCGTGTTGATCAGGTTGAAGATGCAATAAAAAAGATCAAAACTTCGGGTGCCACCCTGCTGGAAAGATCCATTTTCCACTAATAAAGCGTCACATCTTTTCCCATTTTATCAGCTGTGCTACTTCAGAGAGCGTACTTCCACGGCGGATCTCTTCCCGTATCCTTTCCTCATTTTTTCTGACTTCAAGTGCCCTGCGTGCAATTTCATACGCACGTTCCGCCGGGATTACAACGACACCGCTCTCATCGCCCACAATCCAGTCTCCCGCCCGAACTGACTGCCCACAGCACTGGATTTCAGCGTTAATCTCACCAAAACCCTTTGGTTCCCCGGCATTGGGCACGACTGCTTTTGCAAAAAGGGGAAATTTCATCGCACGGATATCATCAACATCCCGCACGGCACCGTCAATGACCACTCCTGCAATCCCTTTCTGTACGCAACTTTCAGTTGCAAGTTCGCCCCAGGGTGCAACCGTCGTGACACCATCGTTGCTTATCACGATGACTTCATCTTTCCTGGCAACATCGATTGCCTCGACCGGTTTTGCCCAATCCCCGGCAACCGTCTGGACCGTCACTGCCCTCCCGACCATCTTGACATTGCCACAGAGCGAGAAAATACCGGACATGGATCCTTTGCGGTGCATTGCATCCGTGACGTTAGGTGCGGAAACCTGCAGCAGCAGGGCACGGATCTCCTCGTCAACGGATCTCTTCTCACGGGCGGAATGGGAGCGTTTATCCATCGCATCCCGGATTCGTTGTGTGGATTTGGTTACATCCGCGGATCGGACGATCCAGCCACCCACTATGACGATATCCGCTCCCATGTGCACAGCTTCCCCTGATCGATCTGCGTCAATCCCTCCTGCCACCGCAACGGGAACATGGATGGTGTTGGTGAGCCGGCTGAACAGATCAATGGAATCCTTCCCCGTCATCTGCTGATCAATACCGACATGTGCACAGATGATATCGATACCCAATCCTTCAAGTTGCTTGGCGCGGGATACGGGATCGGGGACGTTGATCAGATCCGCCATAAGCCGGATACCGTATTTACGTGCAGCCCTGACCGCTTCTTCAACTACGGAGTCATCAGCATCCGCAAGAATGCAGACGATACCCGCACCGGCTTTAGCAGCCATCTCAACTTCAAGTGCACCAGTATCGGCAACTTTCATATCTGCAACAATTACCAAATCCGGAAATTCCTGGCGCATTGCCCTGACTGCCTGAATTCCTTCGCTTTTAATAAGTGGCGTCCCCACTTCAATCCAGTCCGCGCCTCCAAGAACCGCTTCATGAGCGATCTGCAGAGCCCGTTTCAATTCAAGAAGATCCAGTGCCACTTGCAGAATCGCTTTTTTCATGATCAAAGATGTAAACTGCCTGATGCTTAATGATTACGAGAGAAGGTTAAAACCGGTAATGGTTCTTGTAGGGGTTCGTCAGGTTCTGGTATTTTTTTAGGGCATGCATCATACTACCTATATTTCAACATTTCAGAAAAATTTCACTGTCGTGAATCATATCGAACATATTTTATTAAAGTATTCTCAATTCACACGATAGAAACGAGAGTACGTTATGGATGACTCCTACGGTTGTTTCGTTTCGTAGATTTCAGCGAATGATACATGTTTCAATTCTTTTTTCTTCGCAATGACGATATCCGCTGGAGTTCCCGCTGCAACAAGCGAGACCAACGTGAATGTATCAGGTACCTTCAGTAATTGTCGTACCGCTTCCGCATACGGTCTTTTGTCACCGGCTACCCAGCAAGATGCAACTCCATGTGCCTGAAGAGCCAGGATCAGGTTTTCCGTGGCGGCAGAACAGTCTTCAAGATAATACGTTTCCTTTTTTTCCCCGAACACAGCAAAGCACACGGCACAGTCTGCAATGAACCTTCCGTTTTCGGCAAGGCCTGCAATTTTTATCAGGGTTTCCTTATCCTTAATTGTACCAAAAAGCCAGGGTTGGAGATTTCTTGCAGTTGGTGCAAGGGATGCGCATTCAATCGCATCCCTGATGACCATCTCACTAACCGGATCCGGTTTGAATTTCCTGACGCTATGCCGCGATTTGATAATGGTAGTAACAACGTTCATACACCGGAATAGGGAAGTCATGTAATAAAATGTTGCGAAGTTAAAAAAAATTCCGGCTCTGTTGACACTCTCTGAAAAATTTCTCCGGAAAACCTGTAGTGCAGATCTTTAGGAGATTTTTCCATCACGAACATGAGGGGGTATGGAAAATATGTACTGGCAAAAAAAGAATTCTCTGTCAGGATATTTGTCAGGATTATTCGGTAAACGCAAAAAATTAATTTCTCTTAGTACAGGCTATCATTCCCACGATCGCGGCTAACACCACAAGGGCCCCATCAAATCCGGGAGACATGGTAGATTTTGGCGTTGTTGTAGGGGTCGTGGCGGCAGGGGGGATCGTTTCAGAGGGAGTTGTCGTTGATGAAGTGGTGATCGTTGTAACCGGAGTTGTGGCTGATGTCACGGGAGTAGTTATTACCGTCACGGGGGTCGTGGGCACTGAGGTAGCAGGCACCGTGGGAGTGACTGCCGTTATTACCGGTGTTGCAGGATTTGTTACGTATCCCGGGTTGACAATCAGGGGATTATTATCCTGATTGAGCAGGGTAACCTGCTGGCTGATGGTCTTCCCGACCTGGTTGTAATTATTATTCATGGAATTTACATTGCATACAGCCCAAATAGTGTAGGTACCAGGTGAGTAGGTATCGCGGACTCCCGTATTCCATATTGGGGCAGTGGAATAATCAGCAGAAGTCACCGGAATATCCACAATAGTTGTTGCATATCCTTGACTATTGAGGAGCGCGGAATATACTCCCCCTGAAGGAGACTGAACCTTAATAGTGATAGGGACGGAAGAAACACTCGGTCTCTGGGTGATCGCTGCCAAATTAGTACCTATCCTGAACAGGATATCATCTCCGGTTGGTACCCATTTGTCCGTCACGTCAACATTGACCGTAGTATCCTCCAATCGGAGATCAAGCTGGGGATCCATAACCGTAAATGCAGATCCATTAACTTTGCCGGCAGGTGAAAGATGATACCAGGTACCCGTATACGCGCCAAACTGGTACGGAGATACAGAAAAACTACTAGGATCCGGTACAGGAACGATTTGACTCGGTGAACTGGTAGAGATCGAAGCTCCGGACGCCCACCATCCAAGCTGAGTGTCGCCTTGCATTGCTGCCGTAATATCCAGTCCCTGTTCCCCGATAAAAACGGTATTTCCCGGGTTGATGGTACTGATAGGAGTAGAAGCTCCCGCGAAACCTGCTAATAAAAAACAACAGATTGCAAAAATGGCGAGGGTATGAATGGTTCTGATTGCCATATTCATCCATCTCTTTTCCGGATATATAAGATTTTCAAAACACGGCGTGCAAAAAATGGGTTACCAGTCATGTTCCAGCGTGATCCTGTTGAAATTTTCGAAAACTCTCCTGCCTTCGAACGTATGACTTACCTCAGGATGCCACTGGATACCGTACAAATGTTTTTTTGGAAGAGCAATTGCCTCATTACCGCAGATTGATGAATGTGCAAGCCGGGTGAATCCATCCGGTATCTGAACAACTTCATCCGCGTGCGATGCCCAAACATGAATTTTGTCCGGGTATCCGGCAAGGATATCATCATGTTCAGATATCGTGACTTCAACCGGGCCGTATCCGCCGCTCTGCCCGGTCTGCACCCGACCGCCAAATGTAGATGCGATGATATGGAGGCCCAGACATATGCCAAGGACCGGTAAACCCAGATCAAGATATTTGCTACAGTTCCCTGCACGTTCTATCGTAGGGCCACCGCCCAGTATGATACCCCGTGAACCTGCAAGGATATCGCCTGGTGCCGTGGTATTGGGAACAAGGGCGACATCTATATCGAGATCCCGCAATGCCCGGTGAATAAGATGGTTGAACTGTCCGAAATTATTGACAACGTATATGGGCAGCATTATTCGTATATGTGTGTTGAAATCCTATAAGTTTGTTCAGCTGTAGGCATTTACGGTTGAGAGAATCTGGTTCCGTATTTCTTCAGGAGAATGCCCCCACAGATGAGCAAGGCACATCGCACCCCCTGCGCCGAATCCTTCCTTGACCTCCCCGATGCAGTACCGTGCAAGACCTGAGTGCCCCAGATCTCCAAACCCCGGATCCACGAATGATATCTGCACGCCGATCTGATCTGCAAGATGCTGGACATTGGCAGTGGGATCATCGCGTACATAACACGTTGTCACAACCCAGGGCATCCGAAGGCCCACTGCCCGGGAAAGTGCAGCGACCGCCAGCATCTGCGTTCCCCCGGCGAGAATGAGATTTCCGGTAAAGGATCTGATCATCCCCAGCGCAACTGGCATCATGGGATCACCTGTATACCGGATAATATCAAGGGGATTTGTAATCTCATCGGTAGATATCCTCAACAGGGCAGCCGAACATATCTCTTCCTTTATGGACACAGGATTAGTTACAAAACTGCTGCTGACCGATGCAGAATATCCCAGGGCACGTAGCACACAGAGTGCGGTTGTGGTTCCACCAGGTACACATTCTCCGAGTACAAGAAGATCACTGTAGTGCGATAGGAGTACTCCGATTGCTTCCCCACGACGGTAGAGATCCTTTGCCGGGGGAAGTGCATCCCCGAAACGGGGATCTTCCCCTACAGACCCATAGACATCATAACACGGTACTGTCGGAAGGTGGCGAAGACCCGCATTAATAAAGAGTGGAGGGAGATTGCAGAGCGTCATCATTGCACGGGTAATGGACGCGGGAGTCGGGCACCCGGTGGGAGTGTTTGGTTTTATCGGGTAACTCGTTATTCTTCCCGTTGCTATCAGTTCCGCATCAAGTATGGGGGTGAGGAGTGTTTTTTCCGGCGACGGTCCTGCACCTGACACTCCGGGAACCGTGGACAACAGTGTATTGCCAAGGATACCGCAAAAAACAGGGCTGGCACAGGTAAACGGGGGCTTTTCCGAGAGGAATCCCATGGTAATCAACATATATTTCTTAACTTTACCGGGTTTGAATCTATCGATAGAAAAAATCCACAACGATATAATAGTTCCATTGGTACAATTCTTATTGGCATGTTTGAAATTGAGAAGCGGTTGCGGGATAACGGGATTACTATAGATGATATTGTCTCCGCTGCCATGGGCCTGTATGTATCTCACGGTATGCCGGAGGAGCAGGCTGCTGTCGAGATCAAACGAAAAATTAAGAAATACCTCGGCGATCCCAATGTATCCTCCCTGCTTCTCGGTGCAATTCTTCTTGAAGACGAATTGTACAATAAACGAAAGAACTCGGAGATCGCCGATGACCCGGTCTTCCTGTTAAGTGATGAAATTATAGGGATGGCAATTGCAGAATGTATAGGCGGTACATACGCACGTTTCGAATTTACCCGGTACGACCAGAAAAAACCAGGAATTCTTGCAACGCTGGGCCCGTTTCTCGATGATGCCATTGCGGGACTGATCGCGGGCTGCACATCCAGACTCTACAGCGAATCCCTATGAAATCACTCCTTTCATTATTCCAGTTCACAACGATTCTTCCATTGGGCAAATCACAGGATCTCGAATTTTTTGCTCGTAATTCGTACTTATATCCTGTTGCCGGGTACCTTATCGGTTCACTCGTTGCGCTGCCGGTCTTTTTTATCGCAGATCGCATGATCGCTGCAGCAGTAGCTGTTGCGCTCCTCCTCCTTCTGACGGGGGCCCATCACTTCGACGGTTTACTGGACCTCGGGGACGGGCTGATGGCACACGGTGACCAGGAGCGACGTATCCGTGCCCTGACCGACAGGAGTGTCGGCGCCGGAGCGATCGCTCTTGGTGTTTCGGTGACACTTCTTGCATTTGCCGGGCTGGCAAGATCTCCCTCCATCAGTATCGCGATACTTGCCGGTGAAGTCTGCGCAAAATTCTCCATGTCGTTTTTAACAACATACGGAACGCCATTCCATGAAGGGATGCACAGCTACCTGCACCAGTATTCGAAACCCTGGTTCCCGTTTATTTCACTTCTGATCTGCCTGCCGCTCATTCTGCTGCCCGTTGCACCAATAAAAATATTCGGGGCGTTCCTGAGTATGCTCATCTGCCCCCTCATCCTGCTGCTGGTTTCAGACAAATTGTTTGGGGGAGTCAACGGTGACGTAGTTGGTGCCTCCAGTGAGATCACGCGGGCTGTTGTAATCCTCGCAATCGCCCTCCTCTGAACAGCGACAGGTCAGGTCGACTGCGAATTTTATCCGGAAAATTGCTCATTGCAAATCCAATCGTTTACGGATGGCCAGCCAGTACCTGGAAATACCTGCCACCCCATATAACCGCGCATAATTTTTCAGAATACGGCAATGAGAGAACAATTCCAATTCAGGATTGAAAAATCATTTCAGAGAACGAGATAAAAACTAGATACTGAGAACGAGAGGTGAAGTAAAAAATGGCAGAAAGGTCAGTATAGTCCCTCATAGCCACGGTTTTCGTCATCATCACATCCGATAGCAGTTCCATCCCTCACGAGAGTATTGAACATCATTGCTGCATTCATAAGATTTTCATCACCTGCAGCTCCCCGTCGCATATCATTAAGCGCCTGCATCTGAGGCATCGGGGCCGTCCGGTTCCCCACCACCACACCACGGCAATGCCGGCAGTATGCACAGTGACTGTACACGGATACATTGCCATCAGCACATCCAACCGTAACCCGGTTCTTTTTCTCATCCCGCAGAAACGATAATGTCTTCATACAGTGAAGTTATTCAACCATCCAATATCATGATGTCGATGTACGTGTTTACACCGGAAAAGTATGATTGTCAATCGAAATAATTTAAATAGATGGCTCTCATATAAGTAATACTCGCATAAACTGACTGTAAGCGGACAGTCCCTTATTTGGAGGATCACGTAAATGGCATCTGACAAGCCCCATATGAATCTGGCCGTTATCGGCCACATCGACCACGGAAAGTCAACCACCGTCGGACGAATGATGTTCGAGACCGGTGCAGTACCGGCCCACATCATCGAAGGCTACCGTAAGGAAGCTGAGTCAAAGGGTAAGGCAACCTTTGAATTTGCATGGGTTATGGACAACCTCAAGGAAGAGCGTGAGAGAGGTATCACCATTGATATCGCCCACAAGCGGTTCGACACTGCCAAGTTCTACTTCACGGTCGTGGACTGCCCCGGACACAGAGACTTTGTCAAGAACATGATCACCGGTGCATCACAGGCCGATGCAGCGGTCCTCGTTGTCGCAGCTCCTGATGGTGTCATGGAACAGACCAAAGAGCACGTTTTCCTTGCTAGAACCCTCGGCATTACGCAGATCATTATTGCCATCAACAAGATGGACTCAGTAAAGTATGATGAGAAGCGGTTCAACGAAGTCAAGAAGGATCTCTCGGATCTCATTAAGATGGTAGGATACAAGCCCGATGAGACTCTTTTCATCCCCATCAGCTCCCTTGCAGGTGCAAACATCAAGGTTAACAGCCCCGAGATGGCCTGGTACAAAGGCCCGGCACTTATCGCGGCACTTGACACATTCAAGGAACCCGACAAGCCGACCGACAAGCCCATGCGCCTTCCGATTCAGGATGTTTACAGCATCAGCGGTATCGGAACCGTACCAGTTGGCCGTGTAGAAACCGGTATCGTAAAGAAGGGAATGAAAGTCTCCTTTATGCCCGCCAACAAGGTTGGGGAAATCAAGTCCATTGAGATGCACCACGAAGAGATCCCACAGGCACTCCCAGGCGACAACGTTGGTTTCAACGTCCGTGGTATCGGCAAGGGCGACATCCGCCGTGGCGATGTTATGGGCCCGGCAGAAGCACCACCGACCGTTGCAGATGAGTTCACTGCACAGATCGTCGTGCTCCAGCACCCGAGTGCACTGACCGTCGGATACACTCCTGTGTTCCACTGCCACACCACCCAGACTGCCTGCACCTTCATGGAGCTCAAGAAGAAACTTGACCCCCGTTCCGGTCAGACCAAGGAAGAGAACCCAACCTTCCTCAAGTCAGGAGATGCAGCCATAGTTGTCATCAAGCCGACTAAACCGATGGTTATCGAGAATGTTAAGGAACTCCCCCAACTGGGCAGGTTTGCAGTCCGGGATATGGGCCAGACGATCGCTGCCGGCATGTGCATCGCCATCCAGCCAAAGCAGATGCTCTAATATTTTTGTGGTGAAGTATCATGCAGAAAGCCAGAATTCGCCTGACAGGGACAGACTTCAACAAAGTTGAGATGGTCTGTGACAGAATACGAGAGATAGCTGAACGCACAGGTGTAAATCTGGCAGGTCCGATACCGCTCCCAACCAAAAGGTTGGTTGTTCCGATCCGCAAGAGTCCCGATGGTGAGGGAACCGCAACGTGGGACCGCTGGCAGCTGCGGGTTCACAAGCGCCTCATTGATATTGATGCAGATGAGCGTGCACTCCGCCAGCTCATGCGCATTCAGGTGCCAAAAGATATCGGCATTGAGATTGTCTTAGAGAGTTGAAGGTGCAGCGTGCAGCAGGCCGCTGGATTTTCCCAAAAGATACAACAATTTTTTACCTTCGAACGTATTTTTCTGATAATTTTTCTTGCTGCTATCATTGTTCGATTCTGGCAGATTGATCTGAAACTTTTCCATCACGATGAGGCCATCCACTCATGGTTCTCGTTCCAGCTGCTCACAAAAGGCACATGGATATATGATCCGAGTTACCACGGGCCATTTCTCTACTTCGTTACTGCAGGAATGTTTTCAGCATTTGGCGCTTCCGATCTTGTCGCCCGCCTGCTTCCGGCGTTATTCGGCGTCATACTGATTCCGCTCGTATACTGTATTTACCGTATCGGATACATCAGCCGCAATCAGACACTGCTCGTCAGCCTTTTTCTCGCAATCTCACCGGATATGGTTTATTTCTCACGGTTCCTGCGCCATGACATATTCATGTTGTTTTTTACATTCCTTCTTATTGTGGCCCTTCTCTATTATTTTGAACGCGGGCAATCAAGATTCGCAATAATTGCTGCCATCGCCACAGCCGGGGCAGTTTGCTGCAAAGAAGAGATGCCCCTGTTCCTTATCGCATTCACCGTTTTCTTCATCTGTGCACTTTGGAAAGGATGGTTTACTCTCCCGGGCCAGTGGAAGAAAGATCTGGTTGTCTGCGGGCTCCTTGTCATTGCCCTCATGTGCGCCCTGTATACTGGTTTTGGGGGGCACCCGGAAACCATCATCGGACAAAATTTCCAGCTGGCCGTTCAAGGGATACATTTCGAGGCAAACACCACCGGCTGGTACCAGGCTGTAGACCACTGGGTATCCATGAGCAATGAGCAGCGTCTTGGTGGTCCATGGTTCTATTATATTCCCCTGTACCTGCTCTATGAACTGCCTATTTTTATCCTGGCATTGATCGGGACTCTCCAGATCCTGTTCTCGTGCATCAGACCGGCGCGCTTCATCAGGTGCGCAAAGAACTGGTGGTCAACCCGGCGCTTTGAACTCTCGATGGGGGATCTTGCAATAGCAAGTATTGAGCAGTCCAAATCGAACGCGATACGCAAGAGCAAATCCGAGATATTTTTCAGATTCTGTGTATTCTGGATGCTCATCACGATGGCATTCTATGCCTACGTCGGGGAGAAAGTACCCTGGCTGATAATTCACCAGCTCCTGCCAATGTGTTTTGTGGCGGTATACAAGCTCAACTGGCAGAAGACGGTCATTGCCCTCGTCGGCTGCATTTTCCTCATCACATTGACGTGGCACGTTGCATTCATTCCCGCAGATATCAACGAGCCCATTGTTCAGGTCCAGAATTCTGAGGATATGAGAGCGGTGATGCAGCTCATGGATAACTCAAGGCATGTTATCATCGCATCGCAGGATTACTGGCCGCTTCCTTGGTACTTCCGTGGAGATCGGTGGAACAAGATAACACTTTACGGTACAGTCCCTGATGAGCAAACTCTGACCGAGACGCATCCCGGTGTTATCATCATGCATGATACGGAGAGTTTACCTTCCATCGAGGGTTACGATAAAAGAACCTACAAACTTGCGTACTGGTTCTCCTATTATGACAACAGTAACCGGCTTATCGATTATTATCTCCACCGTGACGGGAAGATGGGCAGTATCAATATTGATGTTTTCACGCCACATACAGGAGGATAATGCACAAAGGTGACGTTTTCCCGCATTTTTTTTAAAATTTCATTGTAGAAATCAGAAGATTTCGGAACTGTATCGACACGTTACCTTAAACAATTCTGTTTTTTTAAGTTGGTAACTTCCTTATGGATCAAGCTCAACTGATTATTTATACACGGAAGACTTTCATTTGAGAAAACCCTAATCATGCAATGAAAAATCCATTGAAACGTTAACAGCCAGTCCGGGAATGTCCATTAAAGTAAACATGATCAGATAACGTACCCATAATTCGTGGAATCCGGCGGATAACTCGGTTTGATAAAAAAGGTAATCACTGATTGGGAGAAGCAGGTTATGAGGACATTCACCACTCGTAACTGTATGATACCAGAAGGAATTACCAAGAAACATTAATGGATGAAAAAGTGAAGGATTATTCGATGTATCGGGTAAGATCAGCCAAGTTCATCCCAGCTTGAGCGCTTGCGATAGATGATAATACCCACCGCAATCAGCACAACCGCAACAATGCCTACCACGATCACCAGAACACCGGATTTGAAGACCCCCCCGATCGTACCAAGAATATCGGTTCCGTGAGTGAGGGTGTATTGCCGCGCAAGTGCATCATTATAGGATTGGTTACCTTCAGAATACGCCTGTTGAGCCTTAGCCCGGGCCTGATCGTAATTACCATTGGTGATGAAGTCATTTGCAGCCGATATATAACTCACGGCAATTTCCCGTTCTGTCACGATCGAAGAAAGCTGGGCATCATTCGCTGTTGATGTGTTGCCTTTGAACCAGGCGATTACTGTATCTGCGTTAGTAACAGGGCCCTGCGCATTGGCCACTACCATTTCAGCCCAAGACTTGTCAAGTGCAACTTCTCCTGCATCGATTGATGCCTGTGCAGCAGCTATATCGTTAAATGCAGAAGAATACTGGGTTGCCGGGCGGGCTTTTGCTGAAGCGAGCGACGTGCTGGCGGCATTATAGTCGGATTCTGCTTCTGTAGTATCGACACCAATTGCACTTTTCTCATCGATATCCGATCGAAACGTCGTGAGGTTTGTATTTTCATTGCTGACAGCATTCTGAACATCGGCGGGATTGATGACAAGAGTGCTCTGGGTAACTTCAGTACTTGTAATAGGAGATCCACTGGAATCAACTTCGTAAACATCCAGAATCGTCATGTTAGTGGTGGAGGTCACAGACGGAGAGGTCCCTTCGAGAGTCACGGTGAGCGATTCATCATACTTCGAGGCTGGGTAGGATAACACAAAACCATTCAGATCAAGAGTCTGTCCTGTAGAAGGGCTCTGGGGAGTCTCGACACCACTCAGGACCATCGTATAGGTCCATTTGGCGTTTGTCAGACCGGTTTTCATCACCAGATCGCTCCCGGAAGGGAACGTGTCCCCAGAACCGGATGCCATTGCAACAGTAAATGAAACCGTAACCGGCGTATTCGGGGTCAATGATCCCGACGGATCGATAGTCAGACCGGTAACACTCCATGCAGATGCTACAGGAATACACACCATAAAAATGGCTACAACAAGAATAATCAGTTTCGTTAATCCCTTCATCATCAACCTCACTCGAACAAAGGATCTATGCCTTCTTCGAACATACTCGATTTTTTCTCCTTTGACTTAATAACATCTTCTTTTGTTTCTTTGGCGATGTCAAGAAGTTCCTTGATACGGGGTGCATTGCCTACCGTTGCAAGCATGACCACGGCAGCAACATATTCGCTGTTCACCGGGTAGTCTCCTCCACGTACTTCTACACCGGCAATGTTCTCTTCCACCCAGCTTTTTGCTTTCTCGACACCCTTGCGATCCATCTCATCCGGGGGTCCGGCAAGAAGAACCAGCGCACGTTCCGCAGTTGAATAATCACAGGGAAGGGTCAGCCGCCCAAGCATGGCCCGCCGGACCAGCGCCACGATCTTGGCGGACCTGTCCTCTCCCATCAACACCTGCTCATTTGCTTCCTTCTTTGGGCCAAACCTGTCCCTCAGGCCACCAAACATCCCTCTTTTATCCTTGGTGCTCTTGCTCATCACTTCGCTGATCGCATATCCAACTGACGTGATACCGCCACCACGAAGCGTATTGATAATTTCACTGGAGTCGACGACCATCTCACCGACACCCATCCTGCTCACTTCCCCGGCCCGGAAAAGGACACCAAATCTCCTCACGACCTCATTGTTCAGACGCGTGAATGCGGTCTTGACACTTTCACCCTCGTTCTTCCAGGCACTGTTATCGAAAATGAAGGTATTGTCGGCCTCATTAACAAGAGTGGTCAAGCTTCGAGCGGCGTTATACGAATACAGACGCCCTTCTTCGGGTGCCGGGATGATGCCCAGAGCATATACGCTTGAGATGCCGGGCAAGCACGGGCGATCCCCCGGAGCCGGTTCCTCCCCCGAGTCCGGCAACAATGACGAAGGCATCCACATCGTGGGTACCCCGCATATCAATCGCACTGATGATGCTGTCAATCTCATCTGCGGTGACCCGGGCCCCGGTCACATTGTCGGTGCCTACGCCATGACCCTTGACCATGGTCTGGCCGATGAGAATCCGGTCTTTCATCTCAATGTTCTTCAAACCCATCAGGTCCGTTCGCGCGGTATTGACGGCAATGCCTCTGAAGCTGTTTGTTCCGAGCTTTTTATCCTGCTCGATGAACATATCAACAATTTTGCCGCCCGCCTGGCCAAAACCTATGAAAAATACCCGCATCCGGTGACACCATCCAATGGGCTAACAGATACTTATTTTCTTTTAATTCTTTTAAGTCCTTTTGCTGATATGAACCTTTAATTCGGCAGTTCAAAAACTTTCTTATAAGATCTCCGAGGTGGCATGTTCAATTCCGGCTTTTTTTCCGGAGCCTTTTTCATTTCGCCCTGAAAAGTACTATAGATTATCAACCATGAAGATCGGGATTATCGGCGGGGGATTGACCGGGCTTGTCGCAGCATATGCACTTGGGAGGGAGCACGGAATTGAACTTTATGAAAAAATGCCATATCTCGGGGGTTGTCTTTCCTCATACAATATGAATGATTACTGGATCGAGCGGTACTATCATCACTGTTTTTCCGGCGATTCGACACTCTTTTCACTCCTCGAAGACTTTGGACTGTCTGATAAATTAGAATGGCGGACCGGAACAACAGGCTATTTTGCACAATCCAGAATTTTTCCCCTGAACACGCCCCTGGAGATTCTCGGTTATCCGGAACTTACCATCATCGACAAGGCAAAGCTCGCGTGGCTCACCATCATGGCAAGGAGGACTGATCTCCATGCACTCGACGATATTCCGGCAGACCAGTACATCATCGAGAACCTCGGTTCGAATATTTACACCTCGTTTTTCGAACCACTCCTGAAAAGCAAATTCGGGGAGCGAAGAAAAGAAGTTTCTGCCGCATGGCTTATCAGTCGTATCGCGATCCGTTCAGATCGCGGTGTTTCCGGGGAGCGGCTTGGGTACCTCAAAGGGGGATTCCACCAGATAATCGGAGCACTGGAATCCGCAATTACTGCAAACGGAGGACGAATCCAAAAACAGGAACCTGCCACCAATATTACTCGCATTGGAGAG
>Ga0364894_10187_pt1 | contig 25203 bp, 23 predicted proteins | sample ExccelJu500001D4_FD_206942 | JGI IMG/M metagenome (GOLD analysis project Ga0364894, IMG submission 206942) | Enriched cells from Trout Bog Lake Hypolimnion, Wisconsin, USA - BchlTB.July16.5000.01.D4 | ecosystem: Environmental > Aquatic > Freshwater > Lake > Hypolimnion/Profundal zone | place: USA...
GTTTTTAATCATCTAGGATTTAGTCAAGATGTCATCGTTCACATGGCGATTGCCACAGGTATGGCAACCATTCTGTTTACAACATCATCCGCAATCTGGGCTCATCACAAACATAGCTCCATCGACTGGAAATTAGTAGCCGCTTTAAGTCCAGGCATGGTGGTCGGCGGACTGATAGGTGGTAGCGAACTCTTTGAGGCTCTCAAGACTTCCTGGCTCTCACTTTGCTTTGCAGTCTTTATTGTGTACACCTCGATTCAGATGCTGATCAATAAGAAACCTGCCCCGGGTAGAGATTTGCCTGGTCCGGCTGGTCTCTTTTCATTTGGTGCATTTGCGGGGGTCCTAGCCAGCCTTGTTGGCGCTGGTGGTGCCTTCATTACCGTGCCTTTTATGCTTTGGTGCAATGTAAAACCTCACGTTGCTATGGCAAGCTCCTCTGGCTTAGGATTCCCAATCGCAGCAGCAGCAACGCTTGGCTATATGTATGGCAGCTGGGGAAACCCAAACTTACCTGCAGGCTCTATAGGCTTTGTTTATCTACCGGCTGTGGCTTGTATTGTGGTGGTGAGTATTTTTACCGCACCGTTTGGTGCCAGATTAGCCAGAAAACTGGATGTCGCCCAACTCAAACGCGTCTTCGGCATCATGTTGTTTTTCCTTGCAGCCTTCATGTTTAATGAAAGCCGCAAGGCATTCGGTTTTTAAACGGTATATTGCTGACGCAAAATATTCTTTTGCACTTTGCCCATCGCATTACGGGGTAAGTCAGCAACAATTTCTAAGCGTTTTGGTATTTTGAAGTTCGCAATTTGCGTTTTCAAAGTAGCAATCATCGCCTGAGAATCTAATTTAGCGCCAGCTTTAGGCACTACTACCGCCATGACTGCCTCGCCAAAATCAGGATGTGGAATACCGATCACTGCGCTCTCATCTACACCATCCATATCATCGATAAAGCTCTCGATTTCTTTTGGATAAACGTTATAGCCACCTGAAATAATGAGATCCTTGCTACGACCTACGATACAGAGATATTCTTTGGGCGCCTTGCCACCATTAGCCTCACCACCCCAACGACCGACGTCGCCCGTTTTGAACCAACCGTCTTTAGTAAATTCTTCAGCGGTCTTCTCCGGCATACGCCAGTAGCCCGGAAATACATTAGGGCCCTTGACTTGAATGTTGCCAATCTCATTAACGCCACAAAGCTTGTTGTCATCGCCTATGACACGTACTTTCACGCCGGGTAATGGCAGACCAACTGAGCCGCCGACGCGGCTACCTTTGTATGGATTAGAAACCAACATGACCGTCTCGCTCATGCCATAGCGCTCCAGAATTGGCTGGCCAATCACCTCCTTGAAGGTATTAAATGTTTCAGTAAGCAATGGTGCTGAGCCTGAGACAAATAAACGCATATTGCGCGCCACTGTTTTCGTGAAGCCTTTATCAGTCAGCAGGCGGACATAGAAAGTGGGCACACCCATCATCACCGTCGAGTTCGGCATATGGTGAATAAGTTGCGCTGTATCTAAACGTGGCAACCAAATCATTTTGCTGCCATTGATTAAGGCGCCATGTGCTGCCACAAATAAGCCATGAACGTGGAAGATAGGCAAAGCATGCAGTAAGACATCGCCTTTTTTCCAACCCCAGAATTTTTGCAAGACTTGCGCATTGCTACCCAAGTTCTTATGGGTCAACATCGCACCCTTACTACGACCAGTAGTTCCAGAGGTGTACAGAATCGCAGCAAGATCATCATCTTTTGTTGCGACAGTTTTGAACTTATCGCTCTGCACTGAAGAGCGCTCCAACAAGCTGCCGGTACGATTTTCATCTAAGGTAAGCACATGTTTAGTACCAGCCTTAAATGCCACCTTTGATACCCAGGAGAAATTCTTGCTGCTACAAACCACCAAAGCAGGTTCAGCATTCTCAATGAAATATTGCATCTCTGCGGCTTGATAAGCAGTATTCAGAGGAAGGTATACATACCCAGCACGAATGGTAGCAAGATATAAAAACAAGGCCTCAGGGGATTTCTCCACCTGAACTGCAATGCGCGAACCTTTTGGAAGCTTTAAATTCTTCAACAGATTGGCCATCATGGCTGTAGCCCGCTCCACATCACTCCAGGAATAGAGCAAACCATCCTGCGTTTCAATTGCGCAGGCTTTTTTATCTTTTGGAAAACCTTTTTCCAATAGTGAATACAAATTCATGACAACTTTCCTTGTGTTCTTGGGATTTTCTTAAACTAGAGGTGTACCCATCACCCAATTTGGTAAGCCAGTAGCAATATCAGGGAACACACACAGCAAAACCACCGATAGAAGCATGATGACTACGAATGGCATTACCCCCCAAATGATTTCACGCAAAGTGATATCGGGTGCAATATTTTTAATCACAAAAATATTAAGGCCGACAGGCGGATGAATCAAACCAGTCTCCATCACAATAGTCATTACTACGCCAAACCAAATCAGGTCAAATCCTGCAGCACGCAAAGGCGGCAAGAAGATAGGGGATGTCATCAAAATAATGGATACAGGTGGCAGGAAGAAGCCCAACACAATCACCATCAGCAAGATAGCGGCTAATAAGACCCAACGCGAAGTACCTAGATCAACGATCGCTTGGGCGGCTGTTTGACTCAAGTGCAGGTAACTCATCACATTCGCAAAGAGCAGCGACATGCCAATAATGAACATCAACATCGCTGATTCACGAATGGTGACGTCTAAAAGCGGATACAAATCCTTAAAGCGCCACATCTTGTAAATCACTGCAATCAATAGGAAGGCAAATACAGCGCCTAAGCCCGCTGTTTCAGCAGGAGTTGCATATCCGCCGTAGAGCGCAACCATCACACCAATCAACAACACTAAGAATGGCAACACCCTTGGTAAGGAACTCATCTTTTGCTGCATGGTGTAGTTCTGGCGATCCAAAATAGGATTTGGAACTGCATTCACGCTATAAGCTTCATAGGCACTTGCATACTCTTTGCGGAAGCGATAAATGGTGTAAGCCGAGAAGAAAACCACCAGCATGATTCCAGGGCCAATCGCAGCTAGAAACAATCTACCTAATGATTGTTCTGCGGCAACTGAGTACAAAATCATCGTAATAGACGGTGGCAACAAAATACCCAGCGTTCCACCGGCAGCAATAATCCCCGCTGCAAACCCAGGTGAATAACCACGCTTACGCATTTCTGGAATACCAGCACTACCAATTGCTGAACATGTTGCAGGGCTAGAACCGGCCATTGCCGCAAATAAGGCGCAGGCAAAAACGTTGGCAACGCCCAAACCGCCAGGAACCTTACCCATCCATACATGCAAAGCATCGTATAAATCTTTACCAGCACGCGAACGACCAATCGCCGCGCCCTTCAAAATAAATAATGGAATAGACATTAAGGTAATACTGGACATCTCTTCATATACGTTCTGCGCCACAGTATCTAGTGAAGATGCTGGCATAAAGAAGTACATAAAAATGATTGCGACGATGCCCAAAGCAAAAGCAATGGAAATACCCGAGAACATAATCAGCAAAGTCACTGCCGCAAACAAAAGACCGATAGTTAATATAGACATGCTTAATGACCTCCTCTAACTACATCAGAGGCTACTTGCTTTCTGATAAAGATCTGCAGAAATAATTGAATGGTCAACAAGACCATTCCAATAAACATCATAGAATATGGAACCCATAATGAGGGGGCCCACGTGGAATTGGTTACTTGCCCATCCACCCATGCTTCCACGAGTAAATCCCATGTCTTTGTCGCGAAGAAAGCGAAAAAGAGGCAAGAGATGATATCAATTACAACCACCCGCACACGATTCACAGGATGAGGAAGCAAACCTTCGATTGCCGAAATGCCAATATGGCCGCGTTTTTCTTGCACATAAGAACTGCACATGAAAGTAACGCCCACCAAGCAAAACAAGGCGGCCTCATCTTGCCAGTCGTTAGCCGCATGAAATAAACCTCGTGACATCACGCTGTAACTCAGAATTAATGCTGCTGCCATCAGCGCGATGGACCCAAGAAGAACCAGGCATTTATTGAGCGCCGACATCAATTTATCGGCAGCGTTTAGAAGGGCCAGCATGTTATGAAATCTTCTCTGCCGAGCGCATCATGGCAGCGCAAGTTTCATTACGCTCTGAAAACTCTTTCCAAGCTGAAGGCTTAGCAACCGCTTTCCACTTATCCACTACAGACATGTCCATTTCAAATACTTTGTTGCCAGCTTTAGCAAAGGCAATGGCTGCATCAATATCATCTAACTTAGCTTGCTCTGTGCCAAATTTTTCCATATCAGTACCCACCGCCATAATGATGTCGCGCTGATTTGCAGGCAAAGCATCAAACACCATTTTTGACATCATGAGGGGCTCCAACATATACCAGTAAGATTTATTTTTAGCCGAGGTGAAGTTCTTCGTTAACTCAGCCAACTTGAATGACATCAAGCTAGCAGAGGAGGTATAAGCTGCTTCTAATGAACCTGTCTGAACTGCTTGATAGATTTCATTCGAAGGAATGGATGTCATCACTGATCCGCCAGCAGCTTTGAGCATGGCATCAAACTCACGACTACCACCACGCACCTTAACGCCCTTAATGTCATCCGGAACAACAATTGGACCTGAGCGTGTAGCTACGCCACCTGCTTGCCATACCCAACTGACGATCACGATGCCTTTGGACTCCATGACCTTATTCAAAATTTTGCCCACTTCAGCGTTCTTCCAGCGAGCGCCCTGCTCGTAACTTGTTACTAACGCTGGCATCAAGCCAATATTGGCTTCTACAACTTCACCGCCAGCGTAGGGCATTGGGTAGAAACTCAAATCAAGTGCGCCTTTACGTAAAGCACTAAATTGCGCATTGGTTTTCATGAGAGAGGACTGGGGGTACACATCAAACTTCAATGCACCTTTAGTTCTTTTTGTAACTTCTTCTGCGAACTTCTTACATAGGCGATCACGAAAGTCTGTGCCACTTGGAAATTGATGGGATATTTTTAGACTTTTACTGCTGTCTTGAGCCCAAGTAGGTAAGTTGTAGCCAGCAAGAGATGCTCCAGCAGCGCCCAATAGGATTTGACGGCGCAATTGGCTGATATCTTTTGAATCGGTCATTTTTAATCTCCTGATTAAATATTTGTTTTTATAAACTCAACTACTTAGACATTGTCAGTTTTATATTACCCGACTTATTTATGTCATATTCTAAGGGATTGCCACTAAACTATCCCTTAGGAGTGTCTCCCCGCTTAAATTTCGTTTTTAAGGCTGCATGAGGCGCCCTACCGCCTTGGAATACACAATTTCTCCGTTAGCAAAGCGCTCATGATTCTCTTCAACATTAGCCAAATCGTAAAGATAATTCACCATTAAGCCGGCAGATTGACGCAGTCCTTTGCGAGAAAGGTCTCCCGCCCAATTGATCTGATGCAGCTTTGCACCATTGCCCATATGAAACTTTGCTACCGGGTTTCCTTCGCGCGCCGCTGAACCCAAACCTAAATACATGCTAACCAAACAAAGCAAAGCATCTTTTTCTTTTTGGGATGCTTCATCAGGATGCCAACCAGCGCTCAAGCGCTCACTCCAAGACTTAGCGTCTAAATTCAATTGGGTCAAGGCTTGATCACGCGCAGCCCTCAAGGCTGGCTTGAAGCGCTCTGCCGAGACGGCATCACTAAAACCAGCACCAGCTGAAACCCAATCTATAAATCCTGGAATGGGTGAGAGCGTCACAAATGTTTTTAAACCTGGGAACTCTGCCTTCAGTTGCTCGGCAACGCGCTTAATTAAAAAGTTACCCATCGAAACACCACGCAAACCTGGCTCGCAGTTACTAATGGAATAGAAAGCGGCTACCTTGAATTGATTTACCTGATTAACTGTGTCAGCCTTCTTATCAACCAAAGGGGTAATTACAGAAGGAATCTCAGGTAACAAAGCCACCTCAACGAAAATCAGGGGCTCATTCGGTAATTGCGGGTGAAAGAATGCAAAGCAACGGCGGTCTGGCTGTAAGCGGCGACGCAAATCATCCCAGCCATCAATAGCGTGGACCGCCTCGTGCTTGATCAGTTTTTCCAGCACTTCGGCGGGCGACTTCCAATCAACGCGATGCATTTTCAAGAAGCCCGGGTTAAACCAAGACGACAGAAGATGACGCATATCAAAATCTACTGCGGTAAGTTCAGGTTTCTTATCTAAAACCTGGAGAAGATCACGACGCATCTGCACTACCGCAGCAGTGCCTTCACTCGCGCGATTAAGGCGACGAAATAATTCTTGTCTTGGGGCTTCAACAATACGCTGCAGGCGAACGTAATTGCGGGCATTTGCTTCGGCAGCATAATTTTGCGCCGCTTTCATGACTGCATCAGCGTCAGGATTGAACTTCTCAAATAGGAAGGTAAAAAATTGGACATGCTGATCTTTGCCCAACTTGCGATAGTTATTCACCACTTCGTCAGCCATGCTCACTGCATTGGACTCGCCTCGCTCAGAAATCAAGCGCTTGACGGCATTATTTGCTTTAGACAAGTTACGGGCTTTTGCTAGCTTTTCCAGCATGTTCATCTCTCAATAAGAGTACGACGACAATTTAAATACGGTAATTCAAATGTATCGGGTACGCGCAGTTCAATCAATTCATAAAAATGAATATTAATTAACTTTAAGTTAATTAATTTATACCAATAAAAAGAAGTATTATTTATTATTGCGATGCAACATGCGGGCCTCAGCAGCTAGAGCGAGGATATTGGGATTTGATTCGTTAGCCTGAAGATACATTAAGGCAATGCGCTGAATCACCTCATATTTGGCATTCAGGGGTGTAAATTCAATCGCATCCCCCATTAAATCCCTCACCCTGCCCGGCAAAAGAGTTCTTCCCATATCCCCAGCCACCATATTCATGAGGGAAAAAATATCGCCAACCTTCATGACAACTTTTGGCTCAAAACCAGCCAATTTAAATACATCATAAAAACCAGATGTGGTTGCAAAACCATCTTGCAAGGTTAAAAATTCTTCATTTCGATAGTCCGCAAGATCTATTGATGACTGCTTGGGCTTATTTTTTTTAGATGAGGCTAGGTACAAGCGATCCTCAAACAAAGGGACTACCTGAATCCCCTCGGGAAGATTGGCGCTTGGTATGGCAATCACCGTAGCATCAATATTTCCTGACAATAACTTACTCATGAGATCTTCATTTGAACCTAAAAATAAATCGATGTCTAAATCAGATCTGCGAATTTTGGTTCTCATGATCAGCTTAGGAATAATGTTTGATGTCAAAGAGTACATGGCACCCAAGCGAATTTGCCCCACTTCAATACCTGCTTTTGATCTAGTCTTTTTGATCATCCGACCAACTTCATTCAAGATGTCAAACGAAGTCTCCGCTAAATAGGTGGCCGCAGGTAGGGGTTTTAAAGCGCGCCCATCCCTAACAAATAAGAGGCAACCAATACCAGCCTCCAAAGAATGCAATGCTTTATGAACACTCACAGAACTGAGGCCCAACTCCTCGGCAGTTTTAGCAAGATTTCCCGTGCGTATAAACGAGCAAAGAATTTCTAATTTACGAAGAGTGACTTCTTCATTAGGCATTAGAGGATAGTGTTTGGACTAAAAAGGTGGTCTAAGTGTGATCAATACGAGATACATTACTTCGTTGATCTTTTAATTGGAAGCAATAAATACAAACCAAAGACAATCATTGGTAGTGAGAGCCACTGCCCCATCGATAAACCTAGGCCTACCAGACCCAAGAAAGCATCTGGCTCCCTAGCAAATTCAGCTAGAAACCGGCAAACACCATAACCCAGTAAAAAGAGTCCCGAAACTTGACCAACTTGACGTGGCTTGCTGGCATATATCCAGAGCACGATGCCCAGTAGGATGCCCTCACCTAGGAGTTGGTAAATCTGGGAAGGATGGCGTGGCAAAGCGTCTACCAGTGGGAACACCATTGCCCAAGGTAAATCCGTCGGGCGACCCCACAACTCACCATTAATAAAATTACCTAAGCGGCCGAATGCCAAACCAAACGGCACGAGTGGCGCAACCAAGTCGCTCACGACAAAAAAGTGCGTCTTATGTTTGTGGGCGAACCATAGCAATGCAAGTAAGACGCCTAACAACCCACCATGAAAGGACATGCCACCTTCCCAGATCTTCAGAATATCCAAGGGGTGGAAAAGGTAGTAGCCAGGCATATAAAACAAGGTGTAGCCGATACGCCCACCAAGCACCACACCTAGTACACCCGCAAACAACAAATCTTCAAGATCTTTATAAGTCCAGCCCAGGGTTTGATATTGGGGCGCCCGAATCCGCATACGCCCAAGCAACAGAAATTGTGCGAAGGCCATGAGATACATCAAGCCATACCAATGAATCGCAAAGGATCCAATACGAATGGCGGCAGGATCAAACTGAGGGTGTATCAACATAGATCTTTAAGACTTGGATTGATCAAAGTTGTGTAGTTCGTGCCCCAAATCCCGATAGGCCTTAAAACGCTCGCGCCCAGCTAAACGCTCTGCATCATTGACTGTTACTACTTCGACGATACGCGGAAAACGAGCAGTCAAGGCTAATACATCTTTAGGCATATGCACTCCTAAATGGATCATCACATCAGCATGAGGAATGGCATCTAACGCTGGAGAGGCAAAGTTATCAGTCAACACAATGGGGGTTTCGACCGCAGCCTCATCATCAATAAAACAATGCGGTAAAAAATCACTTGCACTGAATGCCCAAAGTAGCTCATCGAGTTTTTTTAGATCAGCAGGTTCACCCACCATCACAATGTTCCTGACGGGTTGCCCAGCCGGTGTTGCACTCCAAATCTTGCGGGTTAAACGGCAAGCATATTCGAGCTTGTCAGCTACATTGCTATGAAAATCAATTCGCGCCATTCCCTATCGCCTTACTTATTTCTGCTCTAGCAAGTAATTCACAAGTAGCGGAACTGGACGGCCGGTAGATCCTTTAGCGGCCCCACTTTTCCATGCGGTACCTGCGATATCTAAGTGGGCCCATTTATATTTTTCGGTAAAGCGTGACAAGAAGCAGGCCGCAGTAACGCTGCCAGCTGGACGTCCACCAATATTCGCCACATCGGCAAAGTTCGATTTCAATTGCTCGTGATAGGCGGCATCCAAAGGTAAGCGCCAAACCGTATCCAGCGAGGCTTTACCAGCTTTAGTCAAGGCATTAACTAAGCCCTCATCTTCTGAGAATAGACCGCTATGCACATGTCCTAAAGCGATGACACATGCACCCGTCAAGGTCGCCACATCAATGACTGCCTGAGGTTTAAAACGCTCAACATACGTTAAAGCGTCACACAAAATTAAACGCCCTTCAGCATCGGTATTCAGAATCTCAATAGTTTGACCAGACATACTCTTCACAATATCGCCAGGACGAGTTGCTGCGCCAGACGGCATGTTTTCACATGTAGGGACAACGCCGATCACATTCTTTTTTAACTTCATTAACGCTGTTGCATACATGGTGCCAATGACAGAGGCAGCGCCACACATGTCGTACTTCATCTCGTCCATCGCTTCGCCCGGCTTTAAAGAGATTCCGCCAGTATCAAAAGTAATGCCTTTGCCCACTAGAACAATCGGGGCTTCACCAGCTTTGCCACCTTGATGGCGCATCACGATAAATTGTGGCGGGGTGTCAGAGCCCTTGGCAACCGACAAGAAAGAACCCATGCCCAAAGCTTGAATTTGCTTGAGACCTAATACCTCAACCTTGAGGCCGGCTTTTTTGGTTAAGCCCTGCGCAGCTTTACCAAGGTAAGTTGGCGTGCAAATATTCGGCGGTAAATTACCGAGATCTTTTGCAAGATTCATGCCTTCAACAATCGCCATACCCTCAGCTACGGCCGCCTTCAAATCTTTGGCGCAAGCTTCATTGCCTGCAAAAGTGAGCTGCGTAAATGGATCAGCCTTATCTTTCGCTTTAAATTTCATAGCAGGTTGGCGAATGCCAAAACGGTAAGCCTGATCGCCAGCATATTGAATGGTGAGGCGTACTTCCTCTGCAAGAAAATCCGCCTGATGCCCCAAAGAAAAACTGGGAGTAAACCAAATGGCATTCTGAATCGATCCACCGCTGAGGTTTTTTAATGCAGCTTTAGCAATCTTTGAGTAAGCATGTAAGTTACAGGCGTTGACCAAACTAAGGTCGCCCAAGCCGACCAATAAGACGCGCTTGGCCTTAACGCCGCTGACAGCCCAGGATTTCTCGGCCCTCAAGATGCAGGTGGAGGCCTGCTGATGATCTAAATCACCGACTACATTGGCATGCGTAATAGACCCACCAAGCAAGCGATCCAACTCAGACAATAGACCTGACTTTACCTTCGCCGCCTTGCCACCTGAAAAATCATCTAAATCCGTCTTGGCATAAGCCAAAACTAGGCAATCAGTGTTTTGGCTGAGCAGAGTGCTCAGGCTAGATTTAAGCAGTTTTGAGCTACGGAGGTCTGCCTGCGAGAAAATCTTGGTGCTAAATTGAATGGTCATAATTAATTACGGTATTTTTAAATCGATTCAAGGGGGTTAATTGATGTTTATCCATTATCCTCCGACATAAGGATAAGCTCCCCAAGCAACATACCCAATACCCACAACATAGCCAAAATCAGCAAAACCAGCCTAAGCACCCATGATCTTTAAACAAGCCCTTCGCCGCGAACTCAGTTTTACGACTGGTGGCGTCTTCTTGGTCTTGGTAACGATCATGATCACCACTTTAGTGATTCGCATTCTGGGGTTTGCAGCCAATGGCAGTGTCAACCCTAAAGACGCCTTAGTGCTAATCACGCTAGCAACCCTTGGTTATATGGCAGTACTGTTAACGGTGTCTCTATTCGTAGCTGTTCTAATTGTGCTGGTACGCTGGTACAAAGATTCAGAAATGATTGTCTGGTTTGCTAGCGGCCTGAGCATTACCAACCTCATCAACCCTATTCTTCGCTTTGCAACACCCCTCATCATCATCATTACGCTGCTAGCGCTCTTTGTCTGGCCTTGGGCCAATCGTGAATCCACACTCATTAGCCAACGCTTTCAGCAACGCGATGATGTCTCGATGGTGACGGCTGGTCAATTTAAAGAATCAGCAAAAGCAGAGCGGGTCTTTTTTATTGAAGAGTTGGACGTTGATAAAAGTGAGATAAAAAATATCTTTGTCGCCGACTCCAAAAATGGGCATCTCAATATCGCCGTGGCCTCTACAGGTTTTATTCAAAATTCTGAGGGAGGAGAAAAATCGATTGTGCTCAATCATGGTCGACGCTATGAAGGGCAGCCTACCCAACCAGATTTTCGGATTTTGGAATTTGATGAATACGCAACCAAAATTCACAGTAAAGAAGCATTGGCGCCTCCTCCGCGAGATCGCGAGAAAACAATTCGTGAGTTGATAAATGAGCCTAACCCCGCCTTTGTCAACCCTAGTCAAGCAGAGCTTCTCTGGCGTATCGGCCTCCCATTGATGGCCCTTGGTCTAGTGCTGATCGCCATCCCATTGGCTTATGTCAACCCAAGACTGGGAAATTACACGGCCATGTTCTATGCGGTGCTCATTTATTTGATCTACAGCAACCTACTCAACCTGGCTCAAAATTTTGTCTCACAGGGAAAAATGAATGTCTTCATTGCCGCCTGGCCCATTCATCTCCTTGCGATTCTGATTGCAGTCGTATTGATTCGTAATCGTATTAATCCCTCCCTAAAGTGGTGGCGACGCCAATTACCCGCGTCCTTCTCTAGCAAATGAAGTTACTCTTCCCCTACGTCTTCGAACGCTATCTAGCCAAGCAAATTTATGGTGCATTTGGCTTTATTTTATTTGCCCTAGTGGCACTATTTTTGTTCTTTGATATTCTCAGCGAACTAGGCTCAGTAAATGGGCAGTACACCCTAGTACTTGCTTTGTTACATGTACTGTTAAAGGCGCCAAGCCGTATTTCTGAAATCATTCCAGTAGCAGGATTAATCGGCAGCATTTATGTATTTGCAATGCTCGCCAGTCAGTCAGAATTTACAATTCTGCGGATAGCGGGCTTAGATGTGAGACGCGGACTCACAACACTTGCCAAAATTTCGCTGCCACTGATTGCACTCACACTCATTATGAGTGAGTGGATTGGGCCTTATTCAGAATCAATCTCAGATCAGGTTCGCATGAAGGCTTTAGGGTCTGCCTATGAATCACAATTTAGAACTGGGGTGTGGGTTAAAGATCGCCTACGGGATGAAGATGGTGGTGGCCCCATTAGGCCGGGCGTTCGCTATGTGAACGTTGGAAAAATTGAAAAAGGCAATGAAATTAAAAATATCCGTATGTACGAGTTTGATGATGTGTATCGATTGCTATCGATTCGTACCGCAGTCTCTGGCCGCTTTGATCATACCGGCGTATGGATTCTTAATGATGTGACCGAAACGCGCTTTAAAGAAAACAAACAAACTGACCCCCTAAATCCGGTGTACTCGGCACAAACCTTCACTCTTCCTATGCTTAGCCTAGAGTCGGAAGTGACGCCACAAATTTTGAGCGTTCTTTTAGTCAGTCCGGAAAAGATGTCCATTTTTAGTTTGGGGCAATTCATCAACCACCTTCAGGAAAACAAACAGGATACCCAGAGGCACTCTATTGCTTTCTGGAAGAAGGTTGTTTATCCATTTAATATTTTTGTGATGCTGACCTTGGCCCTCCCTTTCGCTTATCTCAAGGTGCGTGCAGGCAGTGTCGGCATTAAAGTGTTTGGCGGAATTATGCTGGGCATGAGCTTTCAACTCTTTAACTCCTTATTCTCAAATGTAGGCTTACTGGGTTCCTGGCCCACCTTACTCACTGCACTGATTCCGCCACTGGTCTACTTTGCGCTAGCTATCTTGGCCCTACGCTGGGTATCTAAAACCTAAGCTAAAACTAGCCAAGGCTTGCTATCAGCAGCGTAGATAAAAAGTTATAAAAATAATGACACGCACAACTACTCGAATAAATGCATAGGCAACTTAAACTCGGTTTAGCAGTACTCGTGATGTTCAGCGCGAGTCAGTTCGCCCTAGCCATGACTTTTGAAAAGCAAGAGCGTTGTGTTGAGGGGGCCAGCCCTAAATGCCAAGTCATGATTTTGGCCATTGGACAGATTGATAAAGATACCCCCAAACAATTTAAGGCGTTTGCACAAGACTTTTCCAGAGGGACATGGGTAGCAATCTCGAGCCCCGGCGGTAATCTAGTGGGCGGTATGCAACTCGGTCTTGCCATTCGGGAATTAGGCTTTAACACCACCATTGGTAATACTGATTACAGTCCACCGGATTGTTTATCCGCCTGCGCCTATGCATTTGTTGGTGGCGTTACTAGAAAACTGACTCCTGGCAGTCGTTATGGCCTACATCAATTTAGGGGTAGCGATCAGGCGATTAATGCTGAGGATACCCAAAAGATCAGCGCTACCCTAGCCAAGTATTTAGATGCTATGGGGGTAGACCGCCGTTTACTCGACTATGCGCAAATGACAAGCAGCGATAAAGTGACTGTCCTCTCGCTCACTCAGGCACAACTACTCAAAGTCGATACCGCAGGACAAACCAGCTATGCCCGCTGGAAAGTGGAAGTAACGCCTGACAGTAAATTACTCGCGATTAATAGCAGCCTCTTTACAGTTGGCAGTCAAATTCCGATCACCTTAGGCATCCTGCCAGTGCCAGGGCAAAGCAATAAAGTCGCTTGCCTGATTTATTACAAGAGTAATGACGCAGTTGCATTTATCAACAGCAGCAACCCCCATCGCATGACCCTTGGCAAGGAAGACTACCCTTTAATCGCTGCCGGAAGCTGGCAAGAAAAAACGGGGGGCTATCAAGCGACTTTTCTGATTCCGGATAATCTTCTGACTGCCTTGCTGCAGGCGCCCGATGACACAGTAGTCACACTCTCGGGAAACTTCACCAAACCGCCACAAAGCAATAGCACCACAGCAAGCGCTAGCCCATTGATTGCCTACTTTGGCGTGGGTAATCTCAGAAATAGTTTGCAGGCGCTGTTAAAGAGATAGTCGCCTTACTTTGCCAAAGCTTTGTAAGGAGCATCAAATTCTTGCATACTGCTTTCAAAAGACTTTATACCTTCAGGCCCAACTGCTTTGTTGAAAATTCACCATCTTGACCAAGGGCAATCGAGGCAGTCATATGAGCACGCGGCTTAATCTCAAGATCAATCAATTCTGATCAATGCAGGTTTTTCTTAGGGTCGACTGGGGCAGCGGGCGCTTCCGCCTCTGCTTGAACAGCTGGAGCCTCTTGGGCAGCAGCAACATTCAATTGCATCTGTCCCCAATTGGCTTGAGAGGCCAAGCGCTCTAATAAAAGACGCATGGTTTGTAAAATCGGCAAGGTTAATTTGAGATTAAGGTTAGAGCCACCAGGCATTACCAAATCCATGGAGAGCACATCGACATTTTCTACTTGCATCATGGTGCACTTCACATCCATGACTAAGACAGGATCAGCGCCGATCGGATATTTAGTGGCGACCTGATAGTCGTTAGTAAATTTAGTCTGTTCTTTGACTGCCTCTTGCTGAAACTGGGCAATGGCTTTGGCTGCTGGCTTATCGTGCTTTTGCTCCAACTTCTTTTCGACTAGGTGATCGGTAGCCGCCAGAATAAATAAAGTGACGCGGCGGGTAAACCAAAAACGATACTCATCATCTTCCGCCGTATTAAAGCGAAACATTAAGCGGTCCTCGTTGACCATGTAACTGCCGTTAAATTGTTTAATGCTCATTCTGAATATCTATCTCTATTTATAAAAGGGGCTACAAACCCTGATTGCAATACTCCTCACTTTAGCCCATCCAAGCTCAGAAACCCCTCAAAAACTAGCAAACTGAGGTGGCATTCACCAAATTTTGGGGTCCAGAGCTAAAAATATCCAGTTCCTAGATAATGGACCTTATGAATAGCGCAACTAGCACGAATCTATATGAGGTTTTGGGGGTCAGCCCCCAGGCGGAAGACATTGTGATCCGCGCGGCCTAGCCCAGCGTTATCACCCTGATAAATCAGATGAGCCCAAAGAAACTGCTGCTTTGCGCATGCGCTCAATTCAAGAAGCTTATCAAGTACTCTCTGACCCCGTCAGTCGCGCCGCCTATGACGCTAGCCTAGAGACTAACGCTGATGGATTTCACATCAGCAGTCGCGCCCCGCACTCGATTGCCAATCTAGAGGCCAACGCTTGGGAAATCTTGCTACGTTTACATCCCGAACTGGGAAGCAACCTAAGCAAGCTCGAAACCAAGCAAATGCATTTGGCCAAAACCTATCGCTCTTTACTGCTGGAATTGATCTCAGAAAAACTAGTGGCGAATTTGGTTCAATCGATCGTTGAAGAAATCAAAGACATTCAAGCTGAGCCCCGTCTTAAGCAATCAAGAAAAACGGATCTGCATTAACAACCAATAGCTTGCCCCCGCGGCAATGACCAAGAAAATCACGGGCAGTAAACTTTTTGTAACTACCTTGAGATCTTGCCAGCTAGGTAAGCAAAAGAGCAGAACCGGTGAAGTGCACACCCAATACCAAAGATCTCTTTGGGAAAAACCCCAGCCTGAATACTGCGGGGCCAGTAATAACAAAAAGGCAAAGCTCACTACAGGGGCCAAGCCAATAAAGATGCCGTTGTACCAAGTCAGGTTTTTAACCCCTACGGTTCCTAAAAGCCAATTCCCATTTTCAAGACGCTTAGGCCAAATCGAGAATGAGGCGGGCTGACCGTTGAGCAAAAAAGCGGCTACCCAATGCAGGCCCTCGTGAACGATCGTTCCCGGCAGAAATAAGAATGCCCGAATTCGTGCTGAAGCAACCGCCCGATTGAGAATCATCCCGAGCAAGATGGCGGGCACTTGGTAGGCAATAGCGAAAAGGATTTGATCTGGCAATGGGAATCTAGAATTTTTTAGAGAATTTGACGTTTTTCGACATGCCCAACAAATCCTAAGAAATCAAATTCAGCAGCGCTGGATTGCTGACCTTACCATCAAAACCCGTTTTCTTGCGCTCTAAAAAGAGCTTACGATCACTGGGGTCGACTGCTGCGCCATCTTTATCCCAGTCCACTTCAACTAAAACGCTATTAGGTTCATAGGCATATACCCCGGCTTGCAGCGCTAGCAATGTGAGCTCTGCATCCGCGTAATGTCGTTTGTAATCAGGGTAAAAGAAGTTACCGTTGTAGTTCTGGGCGGCCCAGCTGCGGCGGGCTAATCCAAAGCCGGCTAATGCCCCAGCCCACTTGCCATCATTAAATCCCAAAAAGTGTTTTTGATCGCCCACCGCGGAGAGCGCTTCTTTGAGCCAATCTTTTCCTGCAAAAGCATCTTGTGCGACATACGCAAAGTAAGCACTTTGGGCTTTAGCAAAGGCACGATTAATTAAGGCAATGAAGCCCTCCTCTGCCTCATCATGAATACACAGAATCATTCCAGGAGCATTAGCTCGGCTCGCCATCAGCTTGGCAGCGCGCTGGGCATGATCGGCGTTGATAAAGGGCATGGCCACCAATACGCCACCGGCAGTTAAAGAGCCATCCTGATAAGCAGCAAGTTCTTTGCTAGTGAGGTATTGGATTTGCATGGCTTATCGTATCAGATGAGTAAATACACTGCATTTCTAGATATAGCATCACAAGACTCTTTTAGCCGCAGCTTTATAGACCTCATCACGATCCCGCTTTCCAATCCCAATGACGGTTACTGTGATTGTCTGATTGACAACCTCATACACTAGACAATAACCAACTTGCTTTAGTTTAATTTTGTAACGATTATCACTATTTCTTAATTTAGCACTTGGGATACAGGGATTTTCCAAGCGCTCTATTAATTTGAGCTTAAATTGCTCTCTAATAGTGGGATCTAACTTTTTCCACTCTTTATAGGCATCTTCATAAAAATCAAGCTTATAGCTCATCAATGGAAGCTCGAATCTTCTTTTGTCCTTTCCGAGCATCAGCAAGCGCATTGAGTTCTAAATCCTCTAATCTATCCATGAGTGATTCATAAGCTTTACGTGGCACACAATAAAAAACCGGCTCATTGCGGTTGAGGATTGCAATGGGAAAACCTTCGCCAGCAGCCACAGTGTTCATGGGATCTTTTTTTAATTCAGTAACGCTAGCAGAGGTGCTAGTCAAAATGAGATGTGCCATAGAATCTTCCTGTGGTAACGGACATGGGTAAAGCATCGTCTTATTTTAGCACCTTTAAGAGTGCTTTTCAAGACACTTTTAAAAGACCTCAATAATAGTAAAGCTTTAGCAAATTTATGCCAGTTTTGCCGTATGGCGCTCACAAAAGAGCTCGCCCACATGCAAGACTTTGACCTTAGTGCCCATGGCGATGGCTTCACGCGCAGTAAGTCCACTGCTATACGGAAAGGTATCAATCATGGTGGCGTGACTGTTGACCGCCTGTAAGGCTTCTTGGTGTGATGCCGGAATGACAAACTGCGCATCGTTGCCCAGCACAGCACGAATACGCTCTTGCACCTGCGGGTAGCGGTACTGATTATGAATAAAGACCTTCGTACCTGAAATCTTCTTCACTTCTTTTAAAAAGGCGCGTGATACTTTTGCCGGATTAGCAAACACGCAAGGCGTTTTGGATTTGCTAGCTGCCGGACTAGGCAAATAGTCTGGTGGCGTGTAAGTGCAATAGCCGCCAGGGATGTTGATTAAGGGCTCGCTATATAAACCTTGCAGGCTCTCTGGGGACTGCCATTGATCACCAATCCAGCCATCAAAACAATCTAAGCCAGTCGTTACGCTTTGACCACCCACCCACTTGAACATTTGACGTGCTGGCTTAGTGGAGAGAGCCTGTAATGCAACAGCGTCCATCCAACCAGCTAGGTCATAGAGCACATCTAAGTCAGCCTGTCGGATGCGCTGGGCCAGATGTACCGCTGGCATATGGGCAACCGAGATCCACTCGCTGGCAATTTCTTGAAACTGCGCGGTAGCCCAATCTTGTTGATCGCCACGATTGAACACCACCACATCACAATCTTTGGCAATCTTACGCCAACCAGCAATCGTTAAAAAGTAAACCGGCGATACTCCAAATAATGGAGAGATGATTCCTACCCTGGGTCGATAGGAGGTTTTTTTATACAAAGCCTCATGGCTCTTCAAGGGCGCTAGGCGTACATCGGGTAATTGCAAATAATCTTTTGAAAAGCTGCGAATTTGATTACTCAGTGCCAAGGCATTACCGGGTTGATCCCAGTTGGGGCGATCATACAAACTGGCCATCAGTAAAGTCAATTGCGCATCCATGCGGTACTCGGGATCGCCACTAAGTGAAGTAACTAACTCAATTGCCCCTAAAGGATTACCGAATTCATTCATAGCCAGATCGGCTAAGCCAATGCGCGCTTGCGCTTCACCAGCGCCACCTAACATCTTCTGAAAATAGCGCTGCGCCAATTCCATTTGTCCGAGAGCTTGGTAGGTCTTGGCCACAATCGCCGTGCTTTGCCATAAACTGGGCTTAAGATGCAAAGCACTTAAACAACAATTCAAGGCTTGCTGTGTTTGCCCAAGACCCAAATAAGACAGACCTAAATTATGCTTAACCTCGGCCGACTGAGGGGCGCCCTCCTCTACCTGTCGATAAAGTGTAATGGCCATCTTCCAATCCGCACGATCACGCGCAGCTTGGGCTTGAAGCAAAAAAGACTGGATCGATGTCAAAGGAGTGGCTGCCAAGGCAATACGCCCTTACCTTATGAAAACTTAATTTCAGTGGGGGTGATGTTGCGCAAGTGTTTAGTGCACCACTCTTTACCATTGACCTGAGTAAGGTATAGATTGCGATAGTTAATCCAACAAGCGGCTAACCAAGCAGATTTAGTTTTATGAGCCACATCCTTCATTTCGCGTAATAACTTCACATGCACATTCAGCTCACGCTCACGCTCTGGCAGTGCAATCTTATAGCCCTTTAAATTCTTTCCGGCGGTTTTCATAAAGACCGGGAAGAGGCGCTCAACGATAAAGGGGACATAAGTAGCTCCTTTATGAAGATCGGCAGTATCAGCATCTTTGGAGTGCATAAGATCCCGCACTTTGGGGGGTAATTTTTTATTAGCCACACTCATAACCTGCTGCACCCAAGGCAAATAAACTTCCCAGAACTTTGGAGTGGCAACAAAATAGTTAGCCGCTGAAAAATGCGCAGAATCTAATATGGCAGTGAGCTCCTCAACGGGCAATCCCGCCACTTGAAAGACCGCTTGAGATAAAGCTAGAAACTGCGGGTGGCGGGTATCACCATGTAGCCACATATTGTGAAAGAGCGCTTCATTCTCAGGGTAAGGATTGCAGTAATAGACATCATTCCCCGGATGAGCGGAAATCTCCTTCACCCAATCAGCACCAGTCATACCCGTTTTTTCAGTAAAGCGCCAGGACAAAGCACCCCAGAGTTGTGCACCTTTGACATAGTCAGTAGTAGCCAGTTTTTCAAAGACAGCAAACTCAAGTAATTCTGAATTATTTTTACTGTTATCCAATGCGGCAAAGTTGGGATCAAGCAATTCCTTTTGCCAAGCCTCGTAATAAATCTGAAAAATCCGAATCGGTGTATCAAGACCACCCAAGGGCTTTTTGGCTAAATTCTTTTCTAACTTAGGATCAGCCTTGGGAATCGCTTTAGTGTTTGCCTCAGGCAAGGTATTCGTTGGCTTGCCTTTCGGTGATTTCATAGCTGCTTTAGCGGCAGTAGCAATTGGCGTTTTTTTTGCTGGGGCCAAAGCGCGGTCTTGCTTTTTTGCAGCAGCAGTAGCCGATGCCCGAGAGGCAATTGGATTGGTAGTCTTATTTTTTGGTTTTATGCTTGCCATGGTGTATCACTTCATTGAGTTGAGTGTGCTCAAAATACGCTCTCGCTGCACTTGTACCCCATCATAATGGGGATTGATAGCTAGCACGCGGTCAAAGCTCTCCATGGCCTTTTTCAGGGACCCCATCTTCATTTGGATGAGTCCCAAATAGTAATGTGCATCGGCATATTGGGGATCTAGGGTGATAGCCCTGGAGTAAGCCTCTAGAGCTCCTAGCGTTTTACCAAGATTATTTAATGCCATTGCTTTACTAAAAAATAGCGCTGGATAGTCTGCTTTGATATCGATGGCCAGGTTATATTGGTTTACCGCCTCGTCATAAGCCTTGAGTTCGTTATAAGCATTACCCATGTTTCGGTAAATCATAAAGTCTGCTGGATTTATTTTGAGGGCTTTTTCATATGCCTGAATCGCATTTTTATACTGACCTAAGCCATGCAAAGTTATCCCTAGGCTCAGATAGGCCGCACTGGCTTTAGGCTCAATTTGTATTGCCTTCTCAAATGCACTGATCGCTTGATCAAAGCGCTTTAACTCGAACAGCACATTCCCTTTTTGACAATAAGCATCTAGATGCTTGGGCTTTTCTTTTAGTAGTCTGTTAAAGCAATCTAGCGCAGCTTCAAACCTTTTAGCAGAAAGGTGCTCCATACCCAGCAAATACAGGTCACCTTCAGCAACTGGTTTGGGAATTGATTTGGGCTTAGCCTGCAAAGCTTCTACTTGGGGTGCTGCTTGGCTTACCCGAATTAAAGCCTCAATTTGCTCCATCATCTGAGCGCTGTCTTGCACGCTCTTTTGATAGTGCTCGTAAAGCTCTTTGACTTGAGCTAACAAAACCACAAGCTGACTTACAGCATCATCTGTCTGCGGTTTTGCTTGGCCTTTAGCCACCATGCGAGTAGGCTTCTTAGCAGCGACGACTTTGGTAGATGGCTTAGTAGTAGATAACTTAGGCATTAGGACTTCGCTCTTGGGAATTCAATATGATCTGGCAATTGACCGGCAAGGGATCGCTCATAGACAAGGCCTAGCAATTTCTCAAAATTTCTAGCAAAAGCCTTAGCATCAAATAAGTCACTCGTCATGCGGTTGTGATCTAAGCGCTTTTTGAGTTCTTTTAATTTAGCAGGGCTCTTTCCGAGTTCAATAGCAAGATCTCGATAGCTTGCAATATCGGTAGTAATGAGATCAGGCATATTCACAGACTCTAATAAACTAGCAGCAACGCGCGATGCAAAGGTATTGCCCATGCGTGTTAGTACCGGAAGTCCCGCCCACAGGGCATCGCCTGCAGTCGTGTGTGCGTTATAGGGTAAGGTATCGAGAAACAAATCAGCCATACGGTAACGCGCCAAGTGATCCTCCATTGAATCCATGTACTTAGCGAACACTAGCCGCTCTGGATCAAGCCCACGCTTTTGCGCCTCTTTCTTTAAATAGACTGAAGTACTTGGATACTTTTCATAAAACCACAAAACACTACCTGGTACTTTTTGCAATATTTCAACCCAGATATCAAAGACCTCAGGCGTAATCTTGTAGGAGTTATTAAAGCAACAAAATACCGTACCTTTTTCTGGCAGACCTAGCTCTGTTCTGGTAAACACCCGATCAGAAATTACTTTTTTATCGTTCACCTGATAAATCGGAATATAGGCTAACTTTTCTGTGTAGTGCTGGCGTGACTCTTTGGGAACAATCACCTCATCAGCGATCAGATAATCAATGTAGGGCACACCCATCGTTGAGGCATAACCCAGATAGAGCATCTGCACGGTTGCAGCGCGACGTGCCAAGATCCCTGCCCGGCAATTGGCGGTGTAGCCGCCCAAATCAATCGCGATATCTATTTCCAAATCACGCATCATTTGGGTGACCTGATCATCGCTCATGTCTTTAACCCAAACAAAGCGATCAAAAGCAACTTGCACTCGCTTCGTACTATCGTCTTGTGACTCAGGGCCCAGAGCAATTGCCGTTAATTCAAATTGGGATTTATCAAAAGACTCAAACATATTGAGTGTTAGCTGTAACACAGGGTGATTTCTAAAGTCTGCCGACACAAAAGCCACCCGAATCTTGTCATGTTTTGGATAAGGGGCAATTGCTGGATAGCTGGTGACCTCTGGATACGAGTGAGTACCCCAAACTTCATTGACGCGTTTTTGCAAACCAGGGTCATCCAAAGCTGCTAGCGGAGGAAAGGTTGAGGCAAGCCTTTCGCCATCAGCAATTCTTTTGGCCAATTCCTCAAACTGCTCCTCAATGCCGTCCCAGTCACACAAATCCATCTTGGCAAACAAACGAATGTCATAGAGATAAGGAAAATCAGGCCTAATTTCGAGCGCACGATCATATGAAGCAATTGCCAAAGCAAATTGCTTTTGCTCTTTATAGACATGCCCTTGGATGCAATAGGCTTCTGCATTATTCGAATCTAAAGCCAATGCCTTAGTTAAATTCTCATGGGCAGCATCAAATTGCTTGATCTCTTTTTGCGTATCCGCTTTCTTAATATAAGGATGGGGATCATTTGGCCTTTCGGCGGCTACTTGCTCATAGCAGGCTAGAGCATCTTCATAACGCTTCAGACTGACTAAAGAATTACCCCGATTGAGAATAGCATCGGTGTAATCCGGTTTGATAGCAATCGCGCGGTCATAACTCTCAATGGCCAACTCATGTTTACCTAAGTTTTGTAGGCCAATACCCCTGTTATAAAAGGCTTGGGCATAGTTGCTATCCTTGGCAACTGCCAAGTCATAACTGGCAATGGCTTTTGCAAATAAACCTTGATCAAAGTAGGTGTTGCCAGCATTAAAGTAGGCGGCTGCAAAGTTCGGACTAATTTCTACGGCTTTTTCAAAGCTTTGCAGGGCCGCCTCAAATTGTCTTAATGACTTATGAATCTCCCCGCGAGAGCTATATAAGCCAGAGTCCTGGGGTGCAATCAAGATAGCTTGGTCAAACCCCTCAATCGCCTCTTGATGTTTACCTAATTTATGCAGAGCATTGGCACGATAAATATGGGCACGCATTTCTTGGGGATCTAATTTGATCACTTGCTCATAACTTTGAATGGCCAACTCTGGTCGTCCCAAGTTCTCTTGACCAATACCCTTATTTAAATAGGCTGGGGCAAATTGAGGATCGGCTGCAACAGCCTGATCGTAGCTAGCAATGGCAGCCTCGAATTGATGCTGATCAAAATAGGTGTTGCCGCGTTCGTAAAAGGCCTCGATGTAATCAGGTCTTAACTTCAGAGCAAGATTAAAACACTCAACAGCATTATCAAACTGTCGGAGTGATTTGTGCCGCAGACCCAACTCAAGAGACTCAAGCGCTGACTGTGGTAATGACCCGTCAGAGCCCTCACATTCTAAAAATAGATCCTTGTGAGATACAAGTTGCAACTGGATTTCTTTTAAAACCGCACTGAGTTGCTTTTGACGTTCAAGTAATTGGGAAAATTGACCATACAATTTACTCTCAAACTGTATTTTGTTTTTAGTTACTAATGCATTAGTTTTCTTAAAGGGAGCGCCTGAAGATAAAACCTCACGCTTTAGTCTACCAACAACACCAATTTTCTTAGTTTTTTCTATCATATTAGGCAGTGGAAACCATCGGATTAAATCATACCAACAATGATGTAATTTCATTTTTTAATTGGCTACGGCTCAAGATATCTTGAAATCGAGCCTCTGTAAGCCACCCTTTACCATGAAATCCAAAAGTCTCATTTAAATGATGATTTTGGTCAATTTGCGCTTCAACTGCAAACTGACGAGCCAGCTCAAGTGGGGCAAAGCGAATACCATCTGCAACCATCTGATCAAATAGATAATGACATAGCAAAAAATCCTCAGATTTAATAGGCACATGCATGTCATCAAAAAAGATTTTGCTAGAAGCCTCTAAAAATCTCTGACTTCTTAAAGAAAATCCACCGTTGCCAACTCTGTTTTTATCCAAATCAATATTACCTGCGCTTGACCCTAAAATTGCCGGCCAGGGCGCACCAATATAGTCATACTCTAGAAAATCGTTGCGCCATTTATTGACATTAACTACGAAACCATCGGCCTGAGTGACAAGACAATAAGGAGTGTCAACATAACGAAATAACTCCTCAATCATAAATTTGCTATAGCCATAAAAATCTATGTTCGGAATAACTACATGTTCGATAGAGCTGGGTAAAATATCGGGGCGCTCTGGAGATAGCAATTTGACGGCACCAAATTGAATATTCTCCCCAGAAACCTGAAGCGAATAAACTGCTTTTTGGAGATCAACAGAAGTTGCGCTCAATAGGGTGACATCGGGGAGTAATAGCATTTTATTGAGAGCTTATTTTCTTAGCTAAAAGCTGCTATTCAAGAATAGAAATACACTGAACGCAAATGTAATGACTCTTCTGTTGAGTTGATCACTGATAACTTGATTTGATTAGTCTTAAAGCCATATGGCAGATTAAATATCAATGGAGATTCATCATAAAATCCGCCAAATGGAAAGTTAAATTCACAAAGCTTAATATAGGTGCCATTAGCGTCAAAGGCCTCAACAACCATGCTAGAAATTCTAGATTCATAACCTTCTCGATTTTCAATCAGAATAACGGATAAAGGAGTGACGTCTTTGAACTTAAAAACAATGCTTGGATTTAACTCCGGCTTTGTATGACAGTTAAAGCCAGCCTTATTTAAGTCAAAAGTAACTAGATTTTTACCATCCTCTGGCTTTGACCATGCCTCGATTTCACTAGAAAATAGAATTTCCTTAAACCCATCAAAATCAATGGGGCGATGAACGCCTTTTGTAAAGTTTCTAAAATAGTTATCGACCTTGCCGTGACGTTTACGTTTTGGAACAATTCCTTCGCTCCAAATTCCAGACATATCTCCATTTAATAAAATGGGATACTTAGATCGCATGAGAAGCGAAAAAATAGCTTGGTCATGTCGGTGGTCAATAAAACCGGGCGGCTCATTAGCCGGCAGAGGATCAATTAAATACTCAGTGTGAGAGCAACTATCAAGCCAATCTGCAATGAACTCACGGGTAAGTTTTTCAACCTTAATAGCAAGTACTGTTGCCTCCTGCATGAGTTCATTTTGAATTTCGCCATGAGGATCAAATGCCTTGAGCGCAATCGATGAGCAAAATGGCTTAATAGCATGA
>Ga0364894_10030_pt4 | contig 24420 bp, 22 predicted proteins | sample ExccelJu500001D4_FD_206942 | JGI IMG/M metagenome (GOLD analysis project Ga0364894, IMG submission 206942) | Enriched cells from Trout Bog Lake Hypolimnion, Wisconsin, USA - BchlTB.July16.5000.01.D4 | ecosystem: Environmental > Aquatic > Freshwater > Lake > Hypolimnion/Profundal zone | place: USA...
CCCTGCCACAAAATAAAATAACCGCAGTTGACCCCTTGCTGAACGAATACGAAACCCACACACAGTTTTTTAATCCCGGCGATTATCCCAACGTAAAATTTGTTCAAAGCACTATGGAAGATTTTGATTCGGCAGGAGTAAAGTACGATGCAGTATTTTGCATGAATGCCATTAACCACGTGCATGACATTAGAAGAGGATTTGAGCAACTGAAAAAACTTTGTGCCGAAAGCGGAAGCATTATTGTTTCTATAGATGCCCACAACTTTTCTTTTTTCAAACACCTGTTCAGGTTAATACCCGGCGATATTCTTCACCCGCATCAATACGATTTGAACGAATACCAGAACTTTTTGAGTGGCAATGAATGGCAAATCTCAAAACCCATTTTGTTGAAGCAAGAATTCTTCTTCAATCATTACTTACTGGTGGTGAAAAAGGGACTTAACCACTAAGAACACAAAGAAAATACATCACAAAGGCCACTAAAAAATTTGTATTCTTTGTGGCCTTTGTGATTAGTCTTAGTGCCCTTAGTGGTTCAATGTATTTTACTTCAGTAGCGTAGCCTTCACTTTTTCCAGTATCACCTGCACTCTTTCTTCGCTGGAGGCCTCGGCGTAAATTCTCAATACCGGTTCGGTACCACTGGCGCGAACCAGTACGGTTTCTTCGTCCTGCAGGTAAAACTTATATCCATCCAGGTCGTCAACTTTGGCCACCGGTATGCCGTCGAAGTTTTTGTAGAGGCCGTTTTTGCAGTTTTCAATAATCTGCAGCTTTTGTTCCTCCTTTAAATGAAGGTCGTTACGGTCGTAAAAAAATTTGCCTACCAGTTCATAAACTTCTTCAATAAGTTCCTGCAAAGTTTGCTCGTGGGTAATCAGGTGTTCAATAATTACCAGGCCGTCCCAAATGCCATCGCGCTCGGGTATATGTCCGGCTACGGCTATACCGCCGCTTTCTTCACCGCCCACCAGCACTTCTTCATTCTGCATCACTTCGCAAATGTATTTGAACCCTATTTTGGTAACCTGCACCGGCAGCTTGTAAATTTCGCACAGCTTCTTCACCTTATCTGAAACCGAGAAGGCGATTACCACCTTGCCGCTTTGCTCTTTGTATTTGTGCAGGATGTGAATGAGGATAAGAATAATGTGGTGCGCATCAATAAACTTACCCGAACCATTATAAAGACCAATGCGGTCAGCATCTCCATCGGTAGCAAAACCAAGGTCAATGTGTTTCATTTCCTTGATATAGTTTTCCAGCTCTTGCAGGTTTTTGGCAATAGGCTCAGGCGCCTGTCCGTGGAATGAGGGATTGTATTCGCAATGCAGAAAATCTCCATGCGGCATAATGCGCGGAAAAATATTTTGCCCCGCACCATACATGGCGTCATAAGCCACCACCATTTCACTGGCATCGTTAATCGATTCTAAATCGAAGTATTCGGCAACATGGGCAAAGTACATGGTTTCCAGGTCTACAAGCTCTAACAAGCCTTGTTGCTCCCATTCCTGCAGCGAACGCTCTTCAGCGGCGTAACTATCGGGAATAAGCGCTTCAACCTCACTCACATATTTCTGAATCAGCGGTCCGCCGTGTTTCGATTTTAATTTGTAACCGTTATACGACGGCGGGTTATGACTGGCAGTAATAATTACGCCTACCTCGCAACCCAGGTTGCGTGCGGCCAGCGATATCATTGGGGTTGAAACAAAATGGGTATCGAAAAATACTTTAACGCCATTGCTGCAAAACACGTTTATGGCCGCTTCGCAAAACAGCGAGCCGCCAAAGCGGCAATCGTAACCCAACACTATCCTGGCATTGGGGTCTTGTTGTTTCACCCAGTCGGCGGTGGCTTTAGCAACCCGTTGCACATTCTCAACTATAAAGTCTTTAGCAATAATTGCTCTCCAGCCGTCGGTTCCAAATTTTATTTTGCCCATACCCGTTTTTTGTGGCGGTAAATCTATAAAAAAAGGCGAGCCATTCGGCGAAGGTATCTGTGCGGTTTTGAACAGACGAACAGCACCGCTCCTCTGCTTCGGAGGCTGGGAGGGGGGGTATACCTTTTTAAAAATGCACCCTTGATAATCAATTAATTATCACACGGTTTCGGAAAAAAGGTATACCCCCCCCCTGGTTTTTAAATGTATATCTCATTCATTTTCAGCAAACTAATTTATTAAAAAATAATTATACTCATAAGAATTTAAAAATGAGATAAATAGGGGGGAATTGGAAGGAATCCTTTTTCGAAATCTTATTTTAGCTTGTCACCACTTTATTGACAATATTTCAAAGAACGCAATCAGCCGGTATGCATTTAAAACATCCGTTTATTGTCACAAAGGTAATCAAATAACTGAAAATTTTTGAAATTTGCCTCTTTATGGCAAAAGAACAAGCTAATTTTCAGCCTCACAGTTGGCGCCTGTTCATGGCAGATTTGAATTCGGGATTGCATCTTTTCATTAGCTTTACACGCACATGTAACCGGTGGCTTTTATCATTTGCCGGCGAAACATGAACACTATTTGAGAGGCTGAGAAAATACTGAATGGAGCAACTTGACACTTACCGGCACAAAGGATTACGCAAAGAATTAGCCGTAAAATTACGCGACAAAGGAATTACCGATAAAAAGGTTTTAGAAGCCATTGAAACCGTTCCGCGGCACCTGTTTTTTGGAAACGATACTATATTTTTTGAAACGCAGGCCTATGAAGACAAGGCCTTCCCCATAGGTGAGGGGCAAACCATATCTCAACCTTACACGGTAGCGTTCCAATCGGAAGCATTGCAGATACAACACGGCGAAAGGATTTTGGAAATAGGCACCGGCAGCGGTTACCAGGCTGCGGTACTGGCCACCATGGGCGCTAAAGTATTTACCATTGAGCGCCACAAAAAATTGTATTTGCGCACCAAACCCTTGCTGGAGCGCATGGGTTATACCCACATTAAATGTTTTTATGGCGATGGTTTTGAAGGTATGCCTACTTATGGCCCCTACGACAAAATAATTATAACCGCTGCGGTAGATGTGCTGCCTAAAAAATTACTGCCGCAATTAGCCATCGGCGGAAAAATGGTATTACCCTTCGGCAAGCCTGAATTGTGTACCATGATGCGCATAACGAAAGAAGCCGAAGGCCAGTACAGCGATGAAATATTAACCAGCAAACCTTTTGCCTTTGTGCCCATGAAGGACGGGACGGAGAATAATGCGTAAGGCACAGATTTGACAACTTTTTAAAAGTTGTCAAATCTAAATTCAGGCTACTTATACTTCTTCATCGCCCGGTCCATTTCGCGCTTGGTATCTTTATCCTTAATGCTTTCGCGCTTATCAAATTTCTTTTTACCACGACCTAAGCCTACTTCAACCTTGGCAAAACCCCGGTCATTAATAAACAGCCGGAGCGGAATAACGGTTAATCCTTTTTCGCGCACTTTGGCATCAATACGGCTCAACTCTTTTTTGGTAAGCAATAGTTTGCGCAGGCTGTCGGGCACGTGGTTGGCATAAGCGCCGTGGCTGTATTCCGGAATGTTCATGTTCCGGATAAAAAGTTCTCCGTCGCGGATAAAGCAAAACGCTTCGCTGATGCTGCCACCACCGTTGCGGATAGATTTTATTTCACTTCCCTTTAAAACAATGCCTGCTTCAAACCGGTCAATAATCTCAAATTCAAACCCCGCCTTCTTATTCTGAATATTAATTTTCTTCTGCTCAATCATAATTTCTAAATACTCCTCATCCTAAGTCCTTCTCCTCTGGAGAAGGACTTGAACCCTCTCCGAAGGAGAGGGCAGGGAGAGGACTTCCTCCGCAAAGTTGTCGAAAATTTAAATAGCGAGGTCTGAACGGCTTACGTTTTCGTATATAAATTGAATCGCAACATCATGAAATCCTTTATTTTGCTTCCTTTATTGCTGATAACACTTTCATCTATGACCCGCGAAAGTAATTATACCATGTTGTGCCTGGGAGATTCGTATACCATTGGCGAGGCGGTGACCGAAAACGAGCGTTTCCCGATGCAGACCGTTGAGTTGCTGAAAAAGGAAGGCATTAATTTTGATAAGCCCACCATTATTGCCCGCACCGGCTGGACCACCGACGAACTGGCAGAAGCCATAAAGGATGCCAAATATGAAGCCCCGGCAGAAGGTGCTTTTGTAACACTTTTAATTGGTGTAAATAACCAGTACCGCAAACGCGATGAAGAGCAGTACCGCGATGAGTTTGATGCCTTGCTTGAAACCGCCATTGAATATGCGCATGGAAAAAGAAATCATGTATTTGTGATTTCAATACCGGACTGGGGTGTTACGCCTTTTGCCGAAAAAGACAGCCGGACACCGGAAGAAATTGGTATGGCCATCGACCTGTTTAATGCAGTGAATAAGCGTGAAGCACTAAAAGCGCACGTAAACTATATTGATATTACACCCATTTCGCGTCAGGCAAAGCAACACCCTGAATTGGTAGCAGAAGACGGTTTACACCCCTCCGGTAAAATGTATGCGGAGTGGGCTAAGTTAATGGCTGAGAAAATGAAGGAGGTGATTGCCCGTTAAACCTATGCTTGTGGGTTGATAAATTGTTAAGCTGAATGGATAAACGTCCATTACTTTACTCAAATCAGCCCTAACCTGGTTTGAATAAAGTCTATCTACTTGAGCAAAAAGCCTCCAATCGGTGGCTTTTTTGTTTTATATCAGGATATAAAACAAAAACAAGTTGTATTTTTAAGCTATGATTCATGCCAGCATACAAAGCAAGTTGCCCGAGCTTATCAGCTTGTTAAAAAGCCACAGGGTTAAGCGCGCTTATGCCTTTGGCTCGGTTTGCACACCCAATTTTAATAGCAATAGTGATGTGGATTTGCTCATATCTTTTGAAGAGGGCATTGACCCGATAGAATACGGGGATTTATACTGGTCGCTAGATGAGAAGCTGCCCGAATTGCTTCACCGCACCGTTGATTTACTTACCGAAAAACAGTTGCGCAATCCTTACTTTATTAAGGTAATGAACCATACTAAAACGGCGCTTTATGAGGGATGAAGTGAAGCGGTACCTGGAGGATATTTTGCATAGCATTTTGATGATTGAAAAATTTAAAGCCACTATTGCCACATATGAGCAATACGAGACGAATGACCTGATTAAAAGCGCGGTGCAGTGGCAGCTTTCGGTAATTGGCGAGGCCCTAAACAATGCGCTTAAAATGGATAGTGAGCTTTCAATAACCAATGCACGAAAGGTAGTTGACATGCGAAACAAACTGATACATGGATACGATGAGGTGGAAGACACGGTGGTATGGAATGTAATAGTGAAATATTTGCCTTTACTGAAAGCAGAGATTGAGCAGTTATTGAAGTAAGCTCCTTTCTGTAGCCAAAGGCTACAAACATAATCAAGCGAAGCGGGACGCATTCGCTCAAAGATGGAGGCTAAGCTGAAATGGGTGAAGCGGCTCCTGTTGGATACTAAGCTCAAACGGATTGTGTTCCATTATAGTTGTATCTTTGTTTTGTGAAAAAATTCAGATGCGTTGTTTTGTTTTTACTATGTTTTGTTATACAGGCTTTTAGTCAGCCTAAAGGCATCCTTTTTATGGCTGGATATGTCCTTACTGCTGATAGTTTAATTGGTATTTCTTCTGTTCAGATTAAGATTGAAAGCCATGGGCGGATAACCAAATCTGAGCCCGATGGACACTTTTATTTGGTAGCCGCTATGGGCGATACCTTGAGCTTTACCGCGGTGGGATTTAAAACTATAATTTATATTACTCCTATTGACACCTGGAGTAGACAATATACTATAATACAGCCGATGACGACTTCCAATGATTATCTTTCTACAACTTTTTGCTTCCCATTTAGAAGTAAACCTTATATAGGTTGTTTCTTTCCAGCACCTAAAACTGCTTCACAAGTTGCGCAGGAAAAACTTGACGCTGATAATTACGAAAAAAGGTTGACTACGGGTTTTAAATTTTCTTACACTGAATTTACCCCACGAAATATTTTTAAACATGACTGGGAACAATTCAAGCAGGCTTGGAGTAACGGTGACTTGAAGAATAAATAGCTCTGAAGAAGCAGGTAGCGTTTGCATCACTTTGCCTTCTCAATCATCCGTTTCCTTCCCAGCCGAGTCTCCCTTCCGAAGGTTGGGGACTCGGCGCGAGGTCAGATGCGCATAAAAACGCCAGGTCTCTATTCTGCATAGCCGGAAAGGGACCTGGCTCAGAAGAAGGAGTCAAGTAATTCATTAATTCTTCTCAATCATCCGCTCCAAAACCTCACTCATATAATCGCCGTTTTGCGGGCCGAACCAACCCATGGTCCAGGTTTCATAGGCATTCATGGGGTACCATTTATTATCGGTAACGTAACCCATGTAGCCGCCGTTAAAACTGGTAACAAGCAAATGCAGGTTTTTAGTTTTGGCTACCGAATCAACCGGTCCTATTAACTCGCCTGAAAAATCGCAGGGGGTACCGGCAAAAAGGATGTCGCCCAGTTGAAGCGTATTGAGATAAACCTGTTCATCGCCGAATAATTTTTTAAAGAGCCACGGCCGCACGACCAGGTGTTGCGTTACGCGAATTTCAGGTTGGCGCAAATAAAGCGGCAGATGTGTCAGGCGTATGGAAGTGATGTAGTGGGTGGGTATCGAATCAAAATGCTGCAACACCACTTCGCCAACGTGGTCGGCCATATACTTCGCTTCCTCTTCCTGGTTTTTACTGGCTTCAAAAGGGCCATGGCTGCCTACTTCGCCCGCACTGTAACAGGCAAAATTTATTTTACCCGAGTGGTTAAGCCGGGTCATCATCATACCCGCCCAGTCGCCCGAAAGCTGCATCAGGTTGGCATGAAAAACCGTACAGTGCGCCGAAAAAGTAATGATAGCCGCACGGGCTCCATTGTCCTGTTCAATTTTCACTATCCTCAGTAAAGAATCAACTTTCCCTTTTTCATGAACCAGCCTGTTAACCACCAGTTGATGGGTCGCAAATTCATCGTAACCAATTTTAGCGGGAGCGCAATTTTTCTCAGCCTCAACAATTGCTTTTTTAATGCAGTTGGCGATATGTAAAGGTACCCGCGCATCATATTTCCCGGCAAAAATCTCTCCGACATACGAATTGTGCCAGGCGCCTATGCTGGTATGGGTATGGGTTGCGGTGAAATAAATATTGTTGTTATCAAAGCCCTGTTGTGCCAGTATGGAATCAAAGATATGGGTTACTATAGGCGGAATAATTAAAAGGTCGGCAGAGACGTAGGCAATTTTTTTATGGCCTTGTTTAAAAACAAATGCGCGCACATAAACAGAGTCGTGCACGCCGTCAAAATGTTTGCCGCCGCGTTTTGCATCAATAGCAATAGTGGTGGTGAAAGGTGGCAACAGATTTACGCTGCTCCAGCCAATTTGAATAGTGTCGGTATTCGTGTAACCATTGCTTGCGGGAATATTTTGGAGGGCTTGTAATTCATTTTTATAAAATGCAGATTGCTGATAAGGTTTCGTATCCAGCCACTTCAAACAACAAAAAGCTACAAGCAGCACCAGCAATAAAAGCGCTGCCAGAATTTTGATTAGAAGCCGGAATATTTGTTTCATGCCGTAAATTTCTATTTTTAATCCAAATACACAGCATGGCAGACATCTTCGAAAGGTTCAAACATTTCCCCAAAGCAGCCCCTTATATTGTAGTAACCGAAACTGCTGAACGTTTCAGCTATTATGGTATGCGGGCCATTTTGCCAACCTTTCTGATTGCCCAGTTTTTTAATCCTACACACAATCCCGCACTGCAATTGAGCGCTGAAGCACATTCCAATTCAGTGTCGCACCTTTTCAATGCCCTGGTTTATTTGCTTTCCATAGTAGGGGGCTTGTTGGCCGATTACTTATTAGGCAGGTATTGGACCATTATTGCACTGGCAGTTATTTACTGCCTGGGACACTTGTTCCTGGCCCTTTTCGATACTAATTACAACTTATTTTTTACCGGCTTAATGCTTATATGTATTGGCGCCGGTGGTGTTAAACCCAATGTATCGGTAATGGTAGGCGACCAGTTCGAAAACCAAAGCGATGCCAACATTGCCAAACTATACGATATATTTTATTTCGGTATTAACCTGGGTGCGTTTTTTAGCATGCTTATTACACCCATTTTGGTGCACAGTAAATATGGCGCGCCGCTGGCCTTCGGGGTACCGGGTATATTAATGTTTATAGCCCTGGTCATATTTATTATGGGTACTAAAAAGTATAAAATAAAAATGCCTAAAGACACGCAGAGAGAAGAAAGTGCGCCGTTTATGGAACAATTAAAATCTGTTTGGAAGGTGTTGGTGGTTTTTGCTTTCATACCGGTGTACTGGGCGCTGTATGACCAAAATGGCTCTGAGTGGGTAATACAGGCCGGTTCTATGGACCTTAAGTTTTTAGGCATAACTTGGTTACAGGAGCAGATACAGGTAGTTAATGCGGTGCTGATTTTGGTTATGATACCGCTTTTCTCTTTCGGTGTTTATCCGCTGCTCGAATCTTTCGGTATTCGGGTTACCGCTTTGCGGAAAATAGGATGGGGGCTTATAACGCTGTTTATCACCTTCTGCCTGGTAGCCTGGATACAAACAAAAATAGATGCCCATGTTACCCTGAACATTGGCTGGCAGATACTGGCCTATATTTTATTGACCGTTTCTGAAATCCTGGTCTCTATTACAGGACTTGAATATGCTTTTTCGCAGGCGCCGAAAACCATGAAAAGTACTATCATGGCCATCTTCTTCCTCACAGTTTTTGTAGGCAATATCTTTGTTTCCTACGTTAACAATAACATCGAGAGTCATGGCTTTTTCGGTCAGTTTACCGGGGCCAGCTATTTCTGGTTGTTTACAGGTATCATAGCGGCCAATACTATTCTTTATTACCTGGCCATTTGGGCATTTAAAATAAAAGATACCGTGGTTGTTGAAGAACCCGCCGTTGCCGATATACATAACTAATAAGTACGGCCGCTTCTGGTGTTTATCCGGTTGGCTACGGGCAATGTTGTTTAATTAAGGGTATCCTGACCTCGGAGAGGTCTCAGCTTTGTAGAAATAAACAGCGAGAACATATACGACCCCGGAGGGGGTCGAACATTGACAAAACTTAAATGAATGACATTGACTTATGGGCCAGAAATATAGTTAACTATTTCAAGCTGCATTTTATCGCTTCGCTGTTTCCATTATCTTCGCGCTTCCCCAAAAAAGGAATTAAGAAATGATACAACTCAATAACGGACAATATGAAATTGGCGGTATACCGGTTTCAGAATTGTGCGCCAGGTATGGCGAGCCCCTCTACGTTTACGATAGTGCGATTATGGAAAGGCAGTACAGCCAGCTCAAAACAGCCTTCGCCGGTGCCGATACAAAAATTAAGTTTGCCTGCAAGGCATTGAATAATATCAACGTACTCAAATTCTTTAAAAAGCTGGGTTCGGGTTTAGACACCGTTTCTATTCAGGAAGTTTGGACGGGCATAAAGGCCGGCTTCGACCCCAAATCTATCATCTATACCCCCAACTGTGTTTCGATGGAAGAAATTGATTTGGCCGTAAAAGAAGGCGTGCAAATCAATATTGATAACATATCTATTTTAGAGCAGTTTGGCACCAAATACGGCTCCAGCGTTCCGGTTTCGGTGCGCATTAATCCGCATATCATGGCTGGTGGAAATATCAATATCTCCACCGGCCATATTGATTCAAAATTCGGCATTTCTATTTACCAGATGCGCCATGTAGAGCGCGTGGTAAAAAGTACAAAAATAAAGGTAAACGGTTTGCACATGCACACCGGTTCAGATATACTGGATGTGGATGTTTTTCTGCGCGCTACCGAGGTTCTGCTCGAAGCCACTGCCAGTTTTCCTGACCTTGAGTTTGTTGATTTGGGAAGCGGGTTCAAGGTTCCCTACAAGCCCGATGACTATTACACCGATGTAAATGCCATTGGCCCAAAACTGACGGAGAAATTTAATGAGTTTTGTAAGGTATACGGAAAACCTCTGCAACTTTGGTTTGAACCGGGTAAATTTTTGGTTAGCCAGTCGGGCACGTTTTTGGTAAAGGTGAATGTGATTAAGCAAACCACGGCCAGTGTTTTTGTGGGTGTTGATTCGGGGCTTAACCATTTAATACGCCCCATGTTTTATAGTTCGTATCATCATATCACCAATGTATCGAACCCTGAGGGGGTACAGCGCATTTACACGGTGGTAGGCTATATCTGCGAAACCGATACTTTTGCCTGGGACAGAAAACTGAGCGAAGTGCGAGAGGGCGATATCCTGGCATTTCAGAATGCGGGGGCTTATGGTTTTACCATGTCGTCTAACTATAATTCGCGCTTTCGTCCGGCTGAGGTAATGATTTACAATGGTAAAGATTACCTGGTCAGAAAGCGGGAAACCATGGAAGACCTGCTGCACAACCAGGTTGAAATTGCGGGGCTTTAATAAACACAGGAAACATAAATATTATGAATAATAAGTTAGTATTGATTTTTTCTTTTCTCCTTTTGGCGGCTGGCTTATGTTCGGCCAAAGGAACCAAAACACTTTATGTGGCCGACCGCCGGGTAGCATGTGCCGGTACTTTTGAATGCATGCAGATAAGAGAAAAAAGCAACGGCCCTTGGCGTAATTATTCTGATACCATAGCCGGGTTTAAGTACCAGGAAGGATATGAGTACAAAATAAAGGTGGAGCAATTGCAAACCGAAAATACCTTATCGGGCATGTATGAAGAAAAGTATAAACTGGTTAAGGTTATTTCAAAAGTAAAAACCGGTTATAACCCGGGCGTTAAGCTGGAGGGGAAAAGCTGGATTTTGAAAAAGATGAATGATACCTTTAGAACGCTGAATGTAACCGACAGCACCATTTTTGTTGCTTTTGATGCTAAAACGGGAAAGACCCACGGCAAGGTATTGTGCAACACCTTTGCCTCGTCGTTTACCTGCGATGGAACAAATATTGCTTTTACTGACATGGCAGCAACCAAAGCGCTATGCAAAGGCGAGGTTTTTGAACAGATTATTTTCAGTTTTTACGAGAAGAGCAAGATTTATAAGCTACAAGGTAATTTATTTACCATTTATGAACCCGATGGCTCATATCTTCAGTTTGAGGGGCGGTAACATGGTATAATCCCAATTGTTATATTCACCCCTCAATTAAACAACCAAAACATACATTATGGCACTTAGCGCAGCTAATAAAGAGATAGTTGAAAAAGCAATCAAAGCTATTCACGAAAGAATTTTTTACGCGCAATATCCCGAGCATCCGAAAGCATATGGCGAAGACGCTCCTAACCTGGGCCAGTCAGCTTTCAATAACCAATTGGGTCATGCTTTTAAAGGACTGCTGCAGCAAAATCCGGTGGCCTGGGCGGGCGAAGAGGTTTCGCCTTACACCATGAAATCGTTAGGTATTACGTATCCTGTTTTTGAAGTAGATACCCTGGTAATCCGCGCCGGCAGAGCTTTTGATGCCTGGAGAAAAGTGAGCATTGATGACCGTGCCGAGATACTGGTTGAAGCGCTGGAAAAAATAAAATATCGCTTTTTCGAAATTGCATACGCCACGCAGCATACCACCGGTCAAAGCTTTATTATGAGTTTTCAGGCTTCAGGTCCACACGCCAGCGACCGCGCTTTAGAATCATTGGCTGCAGGCTATGAAGAACTGAATCGTTTTCCGGCCAACGTTAACTGGGAAAAACCCATGGGAAAATCTTCGGTTAAATTGAGCAAAGAATTTAAGGCAATACCTAAAGGAGTTGGCCTGGTAATCGGATGTTCAACCTTCCCTATCTGGAATTCGGTTCCCGGTATGTTTGCATCGCTGATTACCGGTAACTCGGTTATCGTTAAACCTCATCCTAAATCAGTTTATCCTATTGCCATTGTGGTTGAAGAAATTCAAAAAGTACTGCAATCGAAAGGCATTGATATTAATGTTTGCCAGTTGGCGGCTGATTCATCAAACAACCTTATCACCAAGCAACTGGCCGAAAACCCGGTAGTAAAAATTATCGACTACACCGGTGGTTCTGCTTTTGGTGATTATGTAGAGCACATTCCCGGCAAAACAACCTTCACTGAAAAAGCAGGTGTGAACTCGGTTATCTTAGATTCAGTGGCCGATTTAAAAGCGGTGGTGCAAAATCTTTCGTTTGCTGTTTCATTGTATTCAGGCCAGATGTGTACGGCGCCTCAAAACTTCTTTATACCGGCATCGGGTGTTAAACAAGGCGATACAGTAATTCCTTACGAAGAAGTAAAGAAAGCTTTTGTTGATGCTGTGGCCGGCATTGCTAACCACCCGCAAATGGGCCCTGGTACTTTGGGTGCTATACAAAGTGAACTTACTGTAAAACGTGTTAATTCAACCAAAGAGTTAGATGCTAACGTATTGCTGGCACCTGGTAAAGTTGCCAATACCGAATTCCCTGAAGCAAGAACATCTTCACCGGTTATACTGGAAGTAGATGCCAAGGATACAGGCATTTATGAAAACGAATTATTCGGACCAATCATCCTGCTCATCAAAACAAAAGATACCGAACAATCGGTTCACCTGGCAAAAGAAATGGTAGCCCGTCATGGTGCCATTACCTGTGCCGCTTATACCACCGATGAAAAGACCGCCGACTTTATTGTAAGCGAAATGGAAAGCGTTTTTGCACCGGTATCGCTTAACTTATCAGGCAACATCTGGGTTAACCAGCATGCAGGCTTCAGCGATTTCCATGTTACAGGCGGTAACCCTGCGGGTAATGCCTCATTCACCAACCCCGAATATGTAAGCAAACGATTTGTTTGGGTAGGCCACAGAAGAGGAAATTAAATTCACAATAGCTTTAAATTAAAATGGAGGACTTACCGGTCCTCCATTTTAATTTTATGAAACTCCTTTAGCTATTGCGGGGCAACGTCCAGTATTACAAATGAGCCCGGCTTAATTGCAGGTCTGGGACGAGGATTATCGGCAGTGGGCGCTGGTTTTTCTCCCTGCTCAGCAACCGCTAAATAGATATGATGCGTTTTGGTATCGAGCGCCATCGTACGGGCACCCCTTTGGGTAGACACGGTTTCAAGCAACTTAAAATCGTTAGGACCTGACTCCTCAACAACGCTAAGATTGCCTTCGCCATTGGAGCTGAAAGCCCGCTTTAATTCCGGATCGAAACCCGCAGCGTCGGGGCCATCGCCAATCTTAATTGTGCTCACCACTTTACCGTTTTCGGCATCCAGTACTACCATCTTTTTATCGCAAACTGTAAACAAGCGGTTGCTTTTTAAATCAATGGCCAGGCCGCTGGCCTCTTCGCCGGGTGCAATGGGCCAGTTGGTTTCTACCTTAAAGCTGTTGCTGTTAATAACACTGATTTTGTTTTTGTCTTCAATATTTACAAAAACTTTTCCCTTTTCGTTGCTGGCCGCAAATTCAGGTTTACCGTCTAACGGTATGGTCGCCACAACGGCATTTGTTTTAGCATCAATAACGGTGGCATTTTTTGTTCTTCCGTTAAACGCAAAAACCTTTTGCGAAAAAGGGTCGTACAAAATGCAATCGGGGTTAATACCGGTTACGCGTACCTTGGTAATGGTAGCCAGCGTTTTTAAATCGAAAATAGTTACTGATGAATCGCGACCATTGCTGATAAAGCCTTTATTAAGGCTATTAGCCAGCGCAATGCCGTGCACCCCTTTGGTATCAGGAATGGTGCCAAGTAACTTACCGGTACTTTCCTCTACTACATTTACCACGGTTCCATGGCTAATGAATAATCTCCCGGTCTCGGGGTCCGAAATCAGGTAATCCCAGCTGCCTTCGCCCGCTACCGGAAATTTATTAACCACCTTATAGTGCTGGGCAAAAGTTGTAAGAAAACTAAACGAGAGCAGCATTACTGCAAATACAAATCTTTTCATGGTTTTAATTTTAAGTGATGTATGGATTCAATTTTCACCCGGTATTTTACAAGTAAATCATTGCAGGCCAAATTTTCCGTAAGCGAATAAAATCAATATCTTTGGAATAGCATGGTTGGTTTAAAAACCTTAACTCTACTCTTACTTTTCTATTTCACGGCGGGAACAATGTTTTTGCCCGCAGGAGATTTTTCAACCCTCCCCGACCTGCCAAAAATGTACGCCGATTGTAAAAGCATGGAAGACCCCGATATGGACCTGGGCGATTTTATTACCGAGCATTTGCTGGAGATAAATGGCATGGCCGGAGTATTTAAACAACAGGCTGATGAACCCAATGAAAAGCCACACCAACCGGTTCAGTTTCACCATCAGTTTATTCAAATCAGTTTTGCCGCAAAGCAATTAAAAATTGAATTGCAACAGCCGGTTGTAGTAATTCATCAGCTAATTCCGGTGGTAAAGAGAGTCTGTCTTTCTGATTATACAGCTTCTGTTTTCCGTCCTCCAATTGCTTAGTAGTTTTGGGGTAAGGCAAAATATGGATGGCAGCCTGTAGGCGGAGCCTTTTAAGTTGTCCTGTCCGGCTTAGCGCATTTAGTAATTTAAAATTGTATACGATGAAAAAGGTAATGATAGCTTTGGTGATAAGTAGTTTGTTTGGTTCAGCAGCAATTGCGCAAAAAATTACTACTGATAAAGTACCTGTGTTAATATACAGATCTTTTAAAAGCAGGTTCCCGGCTTCGAACCAGGAAAGCTGGGAGAAAGTAAGTAACGCAGTTTACGAAGTAGATTTTTTTAATGAACGCAAGAAACAATCTGCCTCTTTTGATACCAGCGGAGCCTGGCGCCAAACCGAGACGGAGATTATGCTTAATCAGCTGCCCCGGGTCGTAAACGCAGCATTCAACAAGCAGTTTGGCGGGTTTACTGTGCAGGAAACTACGGAAGTTGAAACTGCTGACAAAGGCACGCTATACGAGCTTATCATTAACAAAGGTACCGAAGGGTATGAAGTACAATTTTCGGCTAAAGGCGAACTTTTAAAAAAAGACGCAGCTAAATCTGACGAGTAAGCAATTGCCTGTTATAAAGAGTTTTAACGTTATCTCACCCCCGTGTTTTATTCCCTGGCAACATGGATGGAACAGGAGATAATTTTAAATACCGCATCCAATTGTATTGGTGCGGTTAATCCTTACCGGTCCGAATTCGGACCGGTAAGGTAATTTTTATAGCGCGCACGCCTGCTGTTTACTATTTACCCCAGTCCCAATTCCTGATGTTCCTTGGTCTGTTCAGCCCGTGGCTGATTTGTGTATGTTTGGCAAGGCCCGGCATCCCCTGAATCCTTTATTAATAAAAAATTGGCATAAGATGAGTGTTGTAAAGTATAAAATAACTGTGCTGTTTTTGTTATGGCGTTTGCTGGCGCCGGCGCAAAGTCATGCGTTGGATTATTATATCAGCCAGGGTATTAAAAACAGCCCTTTACTGAAGGACTATCAAACCCAGATGATGAGTAACGGAATTGACAGTCAAAAGGTAAAAGCAACTTTTAAACCACAGGTTGGGCTAAATGGGCAGATATATTATACGCCCAACATTAACGGCTATGGATATGACGCCACTGTTACCAACGGAGGCAATTACCAGGCACAGGTAGGAGTGCAGCAGCAGTTGATTATGAAGAAGTCGAAAAAAGCGCAATTTGAAAACCTCGACATTCAAAACCGTTATCTCAATAATCAAACCGAAATTTCTACCCTCGATTTAAAAAAGGCAATTACCGAGCAATATATTACAGCTTACAAAGACTTCAGCTTGATGCAGGCTGTTCAGGATGTATTAAACCTTTTAAATAGCGAAGAAAACGCTTTGCGGCCGCTGGTGCAGCGGGGCATATATGCTGAAACAGATTTTTTGAACGTACGCATGGTAAAGGAAACCCAACTATTGAATTTGAGGCAATCAAACATGCAGTACAGAATGGATCTTTATGAGCTGAATATATTATGCGGTCTTGATGATACGGCAATGGTTGAGCTTGGCAAACCCGATATCCCTCTTCCTCAACCTTTCGACCCCGGTAATTCAGTCTTATTGCGTCAGTACAGAATCGACAGCCTGAAATTTGCTAACCGCAAAAGCCTGGTTGATCTGAATTACGAACCGAAGTTGGCGGCTTTTGGTGATGCCGGCTTATGGACTGCCTACCTGCCGACTGCCTATAAAAATTTCGGAGCAGGCATTGGTCTTAACTTTTCAATGCCCTTATATGATGGTAAGCAGCGCCGGATGGAATATCAAAAAATCACACTTTCGTCGCAGATTTCACATAACTACGAAATGTTTTACCGCAGGCAATACCAGCAGCAGGTACAACAGTTAAACGATCAACTGCGATCAACGGACGAACTGGTAAGCGAAACCAAACAACAGCTTGAATTGGCCAGCCAGTTAATTGAAATGTACAAGGCTCAGTTAGACAAGGGACTTGTAAAAGTAACAGACCTTGTACTGGCCATCAATAACTATATCAATTTCAAAGCAAGCCTCACGCAAACAAATATCAGCAGGCTTCAAATTATTAATCAACTTAATTATTTTAAATGAAAACGTATTTTTTTAACCGTAATAAGCCATGTTTTCTTTCTATAAATCCGGGACTGCTGTTTCTTCTTATGCTTGCATTAAGCATGCAAAGCTGTAAGCCGAAAGAGATAAAGAACGAGGATGATGACAAGGCCGTTGATGCCAGAACGCCAGTTACACTTACAACTGTTAGTATTGGCTTAATGAGTGATAGCGTTGCGTTGAACGGCGTAACATCCTTTCTCAAAAAGAACATGGTAAAATCCTCGGCTACAGGTTACGTGCAGCAGGTTAATGTAAAAGTTGGCGATTATGTGCAACAAGGACAAGTGCTCTTTACCATTAAAACGAAGGAGGCTTCGGCGTATTCATCTCCGGCGATTGATTCTATCTTAAAATTCAATGGACGCTTCGAAATTAAAGCAACCGGCTCGGGAATCGTAAGCGAGGTGGACAAGCATGATGACGATTACGTGGCCGATGGAGAGCAACTATGTGTTATTGCCCAAAAAAGCAGCCTTGTATTTTTATTAAATGTACCTTACGAGTTTAACAACCTGGTACATATAGGACAAGCCTGCAACATTGAATTACCCGATAAGTCGGTGCTATCCGGTGTAATTGACTCCCGGCTTTCAACCATGGACGCTGTATCGCAAACAGAAAGCTTTGTGGTAAAAGCAAGTACCGATAAGGACTTTCCTGAAAACCTGATTGCCCGCATCAGGGTTTTAAAAACAATTAAGGGCAGCGCGGTTGTGTTGCCTAAAGAGGCAGTACTGACTGACGAAACCGAAGAGAATTTTTGGGTGATGAAACTCATCAATGACTCAACTGCAATAAAAGTGCCTGTTGTTAAAGGACTTGAAACCTCAGGTAAGGTCGAAATTTTGTCTCCGCATTTTACTGTTTCCGACCGGATTATTTTAACCGGTAATTATGCTTTGCCTGATACTGCTTTGGTTCAGATTTCTAAAACCGGTGCCCATGAATAGTTTTTTTGTAACACATAAAAACCCGCTGGCGGTTTTAGCGATAATTATACTGATGGGAGGGGAAATGGCGTTTACCCATTTGCAAACATCCCTTTTTCCGGAGGTCACCTTTCCGAAAATTAAAATTATTGCTGAAAACGGGCTTGAACCGGTAAATAAAATGATGGTAACCGTTACCAAGCCTATGGAAACTGCCATTAAAAAGGTGCCCCATATAACCACGGTACGAAGCAATACCAGCCGGGGCTCGTGCGAGATTTCGGCTTATCTTGAATGGAACAGCGATGTAGACCTGGCCCAACAGCAAATAGAGTCACGTATTAATGAAATCCGCAGTGACCTGCCACCCGGATTTAGTATGACGGTGGAGAAGATGAATCCCTCTATGTTACCAGTGATGGGTTATACGCTTGACGGAGAAGGACGGAGCAATATTGAAATGAATTTTATTGCCAATTATACCGTTAAGCCCTTTTTATCGCAGGTAAACGGAGTTTCAGAAGTGCGTAGTATGGGTGGTAAGACCAAGGAGTACTGGGTGGAACTGAACGTGCCAAAAATGAGCGCTGTGGGCATTACGCCTGATGTTATAGCGGGCGTGTTAAGCCAGAGTGATTTCATTTTAGCTAATGGCTATCTGAGCAATTACAAACGTCTTTACCTTACGGTAACCAATGCAGGCATAACTAACAAAACAGATTTGGAAAATGTAGTTATCAAAAATGACGGCAAACGAATTATATTGCTGAAAGACCTGGCCGACATTAATATACGCGAAAAGAAAGAATACATCAGAATTAATGCCAATGGGAAAAGTGCCTTGCTTATTTCGGTATTGAAACAGCCTAATGCTAACCTGGTGGCCGTAAGCGATGATGTTGCGGAAAAAGTTAAAGAGCTGAACAAATTATTACCCAAAGGGGTAAGTATGAAGCCCTATTATGTGCAGGCAGATTTTGTAAGCGACTCTATCCGCAGTGTAAACGACAGTTTACTGATTGGTCTTTTGCTTGCCATGGTGGTGGCTATTATCTTTTTGCGTTCGGTTAAAGCCAGTGCCGTGATTCTGATTACCATACCGGTTACTGTCGGCTTAACAATGGTAGTGTTATACGCTATAGGCTACAACTTCAATATTATGACCCTGGGCGCTATTGCTGCTTCGGTAGGTTTAATTATTGATGATGCAATTGTGGTGGTGGAGCAAATCCACCGGGCGCAGGAAGAGCAACCGGCCACACCGGTTAGAGACTTACTATCCAAGGCAATTAACTATTTGTTTCCTGCCATGGTGGGTTCTTCGCTAAGTACCATTGTAATTTTTATTCCGTTTATGATGATGAGCGGCGTGGCGGGGGCGTATTTTCATATACTCACCAATACCATGATTATTACTTTGGTCTGTTCATTTTTCGTAACATGGTTAATACTACCGGCGCTTTATTTGCTGCTAAGTTTTGGAAAGCAAGGTAAACAGGCAAGCGCAGTAGAGGTTCATCATCGTACCGGTTGGATTCTGTTCTTCGTCAAAAAGCCGTACCTCAGTTTGGCATTTGTGGCGGCATTAATTGCTGCGGTGGTTTATATCTATCCAAAACTCGAAACGGGCTTTTTGCCCGAAATGGATGAAGGTTCGATTGTGCTTGATTATTTCTCGCCACCGGGAACCTCGCTGGAAGAAACTGACCGGATGTTAACGGAGGCTGAAAAAATTATTATGCAGGTGCCTGAGGTAGAAGCCTATTCAAGACGAACCGGTACTGAGCTTGGGTTTTTTATTACTGAGCCCAACCGTGGCGATTATACCATACAATTAAAGAAAAACCGCAAACGAACTACTGATGAGGTAATTGATGACCTGCGCAAAAAAATTTCGGCCAACCAACCCGCGCTCACCATCGACTTTGGGCAGGTTATTGGCGATATGCTGGGAGATTTGATGACCTCGGTTCAGCCCATTGAGGTAAAAGTTTACGGTCCCAACCAGGCCCAGCTAAAGGTTTTGGCTAAAAATGTTGCTGAGATTATTGAAAAGGTACCCGGCACCGCCGATGTATTTAACGGTATCACCATAGCCGGCCCGTCAGTATCAGTTACGCCTGATTATACAAAACTGGCTCAGTTCGGAATTACTCCTGCTAATTTTCAAATGCAGGCCCAAACGCAACTGGAGGGAAATATAATTGGTTCTGTTTTTGAAAAAGAGCAGCAAACCGCTATCCGTATGCTTTATCCTGATTCAAAAAATGCAACGGTAAATCAGGTGGAGCGCTTGCCGGTGTTTTTGCCTTCAGGTAAGTTGCTTCCGTTGAATCAACTGGCTACCGTTGGTTTAAATGATGGCGAATCAGAGATTGTGAGAGAAAACCTGGAATCTATGTTTCCCATCAGGGCCCGGTTAAATGGCCGCGATTTGGGAAGTGTAATGGACGATATAAAACGGGCCGTTAACAAGGGGGTTAAACTGCCCCAGGGGTTTCATATTACTTACGGTGGTATGTACGCCGAGCAGCAGTCATCGTTTAAAGAGCTGTTGTTTATTTTAATTTCCGCGTGCCTGCTGGTATTTGCGGTAATTCTGTTTCTGTTTCGAAAAATAACCGTGGCGCTGCTCATTTTACTGGTGGCAGCGTTGGGCGTTTCAGGAAGCTACATAGCGCTTTATTTAACGCATACCCCATTAAATGTAGGCAGCTACACCGGGTTGATTATGATTGTGGGCATCCTTGGCGAGAATGCAATATTCACGTACCTCCAGTTCTCTGAATCACTGTTAACCAAAGGGGTAGACGAAGCTATAGCCTATGCTATTGCCACCCGTTTAAGGCCAAAGCTTATGACGGCACTGGGCGCTATTATTGCCTTACTGCCGTTGGCCTTTGGCATCGGTACAGGTGCACAGTTACATCAGCCGCTGGCCATTGCTGTTATAGGTGGATTTATTGTGGCGCTGCCGCTGTTGCTTATAGTATTGCCAAGTTTGTTGCGCATGGTCGTTAAACCAATTAAAGCAAAAACTATCTAACTAAAACACTAGCGTAAATAAATACCGCATGAATAAAATATTTTACCCCCTCTTCCTCGCGGTTGCCTGTTGTATGTGGTTTAAAAACAGCCGGGCCCAACTTGTTAACACCAATATTAGTAACGCGGTTACTTTTGATGGTGAACCTTACCTGGCTATTAATCCTGTCAATCCCCAAAATATGGTGGCTGCATGGATGGGTGAAAAGTATTCGGCCGGCAGTTTTAAAATTGCTATTACTGTGCGCTCAAGTTTCGATGGGGGAAATACCTGGAGTTCTGCCATAACACTGCCGCATTTTTCCACCACTTTTGGCTCGGCCGATGTATCTATGGCTTTTGATAAAACGGGCCTGCTTTACCTGTGCTATATTGATTTTAACCAGGCCTTAGGTACCGGTGGCGATTATGTAACCCGCTCCACAGATGGTGGCCTGACCTGGGATACGGCCACAGAGGCCATAAGTGTAAACAGCGCTCCTGGCAAGCTACCCATCGACCGTCCATGGATGGTGGTTGACTGTTCAAACACTGCCAACGCAGGTACGGTTTATATTACCAGCAAACCTGCGTACTGGGTTGCCCCGCCTAACCGCAATTATTATACGTTATCTATTGATAGCGGCCATACCTGGAGTCCGATTGCCAATGTAGATGGGGGAAATTACCTGGTTGGTAATATCATTCAGCAACCCATGGCTGCACCTTCAACCACCCTGAATGGAAATTTTTGTGCGGTTTATCCCAGTTATTTGAGCAGTCAGAATATTGAGCCGGCTTATTATTTTGCTACCTCAAAAAATAAAGGGCAAACCTTCTCATATTCAACCGTTGTAGTTGCACCTGCTGCACCTGTTGATACTAATCTAAAATCCGGTTACAGGCTTACAGCAAATATGGTTGATAGTAATCAACTTGTTTTTGCAACTGTAGATTCTTCTCTGGGCGAATCGGACATTTACGCTTACCATAGTAACGATGGTGGAGCGACCTGGAGCGGTAAGGTAAAAGTGAATGATGATGCAGCAGGTACCGGTAAGGACCATGATATGGTGTGGGCCGCCTACAATGAGCAGGGTGTACTGGCGCTAACCTGGCGCGACCGGCGTAATGCCGATACCTCCGGATTTTGGAGTGCCGGCTATGATTTTTATTATGCGCTTAGCACCGACAACGGGCAAACCTTTTCACCTAATCAAAAATTGTCCAGCCAGTTTATTGCTTTCGATTCCGTAGATGCTGATAAAGGGAATGATTTTATGACTTGTGTATATCACAACGATACACTTTATACCGTGTGGGGCGATACCCGTTCAGGTAGCATGAATATATACTTTTCCAAAACTATTGCCAGTTCGGATTCGGCTTTAAGTATAACATTATTGCAAGGCGATGAACCACAGTGGCATGTTTTTCCCAACCCTGTGGTTTCTGTTTTGAATGTTGAAGCAAGTTCGGTGATGCTGGGTAAAGAAATTTCGGTGTACGACGCTACCGGTAAGAAGATTACCGGTATGCAAATTCAAAACTCTCATTTTGAATTTGCAACTGTCAATTGGGCACCAGGAAATTATTTTGTTAAAGTTGAAAACGAAATAAAAAAGGTGGTTAAACCGTAAGCTATTTCGTGGCCTCAAAATCAAGTACGTTGCCGTCCATGCAAAAACGCTGACCGGTTGGAGCCGGACCATCATTAAATACATGGCCCAAATGCGAACCGCACCTCTTGCATGTTACTTCTGTGCGGTCACCATCAGGGTCGGTTTTCAGTACTACGCTATTTTTATTCAGTACCTGGTAAAAACTGGGCCAACCGGTATGGCTCTCAAATTTTGTTTCCGAACTATACAAAGGATTGCCACATACGGCACAGTAATAAGTGCCTTTGGCGTGATTATCCCAGTATTTACCCGTATAGGCTCTTTCAGTGCCCTGTTCCCGGGCTATGTAATAAACACCTGCAGGCAGTATCTTTTTCCATTCGGCATCGCCAACTTTAACTGGTTTTGTATCTGTATGCGAATAGTAAGGGTTTTTAGAATGGTCATAATCAATGCCCGATTGGGCCATGAGGTAGGTTATAAAAACCAATGAAATTAAAACGGGAATAACAATTTTAAGGTAGTTCATATAGTTTGTTTTAGTTTTAATCTGTTATTTAAACAGTTGTCTTAACTATATGTTTGGACGTATAAAATCGGCTTACCTTACACTTTTCAAAAATATTTTTAAAGGAGGTTAAAGACAATGGAAACAAATAAGCCGGCGGGAACTGCCGAGGACGAAAAGCCGAAATTCAGTTTAAGAAGAGAGTTGCCTGAGATTTTCTTCTCCCTTTTATTTTCAGTGCTGGAGGCTTTGTGGGAGGAGCTCTTTTAACAAAAAAATAACGGCCGAACTCATCAAGAGTCCGACCGCCTCCGAACGGTATAGGTAATTTTAGTACTTCAGTACTTTTACTTCTGTTCTTCTGTTAGCCTGGTGTTGGGCTTCATCACAGGGTGAGTAATTGCCCGGTTCGCAGAAACAGTCGTTTGTTAATCTTGATTCTCCGTAACCCACGGCAATCATTCGCTCTATCTTTATTCCTTTTTTTACCAGGTAGTCAACTACCGATTTTGCCCGGCGGGCTGATAATATCATGTTGTACCTTGAACTGGCCCTGCAGTCAGTATTTGAACTCAACTCAATCTGAAGGGTAGGATTGTTTTTCATAATCGTTACCAGTTTATCTAAAGCTACTCCGGCGTCTTTTCTGATGTTCCACTGGTTAACATTATAATATACATTTTGAACTACTGACACCTGCCCCACTGTGTAAGTACAGTTCGCCACAATTTGTTGCCCCGGCCTTAACCCTTTTGTTTTAATCGTATCTGTTAAATCGCCGTGCACTATAGCGTATTTACTATTCAGTTTCAAGTCAAAACGGACTTCACCTTTATCGTCGGCCTTGATAACACTGCTGAAACCATTTTTTAAATCGATAACCGTAACCGAAGCGCAATTGGAAACAAGCGGCACAAACATGCCTTTACCAGAGTTTAAAATTCTTTCGGGCTGACTGACGGGTTTTGCCAATGTGGTAGCGGTAGCAGGCGAACTGGCCGTATTCGGAATTACATTTGCCGGTTGAGAACTATCGGTTTCCAGCGATATCATCAACAGGCCATTGCTGTTAACAGGGCTTACATCCACGCTGCCATTTTTGTAACCGGGGCTCCATGCTTCAACGGTACAGTTTTTACCGCCGGTAACGGTAAATTCCTTTTCCCCATTCGCATCAGTTAGGGTATTGGCCGCTGTCGATGTCTGGCAATCCAGGGCCAGTGATGCGGCGGCAATGGGTTTCAGGGTAACGGCATCCAACACACGTATCTTTACGTTGTAATCCAGTTGAAGGTCATCGTAAGTAAATTTATAAATATCATCTTCTCCTTTACCCCCGGGCCGGTTACTGGCAAAAAAGCCTGATTTCTTTTCATTGTCATAAATCAAAGAAAAATCATCATAGCTGGAATTAACAGGGGCCCCCAGGTTTTGAGGTTTGGTCCATTGCCCGTTTACAAAATTCGTTTTATAAATATCCAATCCACCCAATCCGTTGGGAGCGTTACTTGCAAAATACAGGGTCCCGTCATCAGCTATAAAAGGAAATTTTTCATCGTAAGGAGTATTTACTGCATCTCCTAAATTTTGCGGGTCGCTCCATACGCCATTTGCATTAACTGTACTTACGTAAATATCAGTACCC
>Ga0364894_10280_pt1 | contig 24314 bp, 16 predicted proteins | sample ExccelJu500001D4_FD_206942 | JGI IMG/M metagenome (GOLD analysis project Ga0364894, IMG submission 206942) | Enriched cells from Trout Bog Lake Hypolimnion, Wisconsin, USA - BchlTB.July16.5000.01.D4 | ecosystem: Environmental > Aquatic > Freshwater > Lake > Hypolimnion/Profundal zone | place: USA...
TTCCTTTTTCAAAAAGCAATGGTAAGGCAAATAACTCCATACGATTAACCAGCTCACCAAGTGTATCGTTTTTCGGGTTTATATTCCAAACAAGGTCATCAAGGTTATTTATGATAGTAATTGTATTACTTTGAATATTATCAATGTATCCAATATTTTCTCTGTCACTTTTGGCAAGCTGGCTGTAAACGTTTATGCTGCTGAGCGTTGACCCAATATCATCGTGTAGGTCGTTTGATATCTTACGGCGCATCCGTTCCATTTTTACAAGCTGGTAAAGACGGTATTGGTATATTACCATACTTATAGAAATTGCAAAAACAATCATCGCTAAGTAGAACCACCCAGTTGAGTACCACGGTTTGGTAATGCTGAATTTATACATTAACGGCGTGTTGCTTAAAACCCTGTTGTTAATTACAGCCAGCACTTCAATAGTGTAGCTACCTGATTTTAACGCATTAAATTGCAGTTCCCGTTGTGCATCTTGCGTATAGTACCAAGTATCGCCGCCATTGTCATTATCATTAATGAGATGATATTTAAAATGCACTTGGGTGGCGTTTTTATAAACTGGTATGGCCATTTTTAATAGAAGATTGTTTTTATTGGCAGGCAATGACACACCAGTATTGTATACAGTATCTTTGTTATTTACAAGCATATACAACAGAACAGGATCCGTTTTAGCTAAATTGGTGTTGGCCGAGTGGGGAACGTTGTAGAGACCTTCGTCGGTTGCTAGGTATGTGTTCTGCCCATCTTCCTCCACATCACTAATACTTGAAACATCAACAGGAAAAGGGTAAATATTTATAAAGGAATCCTTCACTGCGTCAAGCACCTCTATATCGTGTGTCTTAAAAAGCCAGATATGATTATTGCACCGTTTAATTCTTACAATAGCGTCCATTGGAGACTCAACTATTTCATCAATTCTCTTAATTTGCCCCGCTTCAATTACAAACAAACCATCATTAAAAGTGGCGGCATATATTTTACCTCGGAAATGAATCATTGATGAAACATATATGGGCTTACCTTTATATAACACCGGAGATATCCTGCCATCTTTTATTTGTTGAAGTCCATCCTTAAAAGATGCTAACAAGCTGCCAGTTGCTGTATCAAATAACAAAGCCCTGCAACGGCCTATTTCTCTAGTGTACAAAAAAAAGTCCTTATTTTGAACAATACTGCCAGGTGGGAAGTTTTTTTGAAAAAAATCATCACCCCCTTTAAACCCAAGAGCCGAAAGATCCTTTATCAAAATCCCTCCGGCCGTTGCGGCATAAGCCACCCTGCCGTATAAAATTATATCCTTTGCAAAAAACTTGTCAACAGAGAATAGCTTTTTTGTGTTAACCTTAAGGATAAATAATTCTTTCGAAGCACAAATAAAATAGCCATCATCGCCGGCAGGCAAAATGCTTTCTATTGCACCGTCGCTAACAGGCACTACATAACTGCCTTTCTTTAGGTTGGGCATAGGTGATGCCATTATTGTTATCAACCCTGATTGGCTGCCAGAAATAAAATAGTTACTCGTTTTATTTAACAGCTTTACATAGTCTTTTTTAGTGCCAACCATAGAGAACATAGGTTTCCATTCAGAAGTCTTATAAGATACAAAAAGCCCAGTAGAAAGACTGCCAAGCCATGTATTACCTTCCTTGTCATAAACTATAGAGGATAAATTATACCCACCTAGCGAATCCAGCCCATCCAATGAAAAACTAACCGTTTTGGTGTTAATGAAAATTTTATCTTTTTCAATATTTACACCGTTAATATAAGAATTTGTAGGCTTTTTTAATACGGTGGTTATCTTATTATTTGCCAACGTTATTCCATAAACAATATCATTATCCCTATCAATAACAAATGCTGTGTCACCAAAAACACCAGGCTCAAGCAGTAACCCATTTCTTTCTGTAATTGGCCATCCAACATCGCGTTTGCCAATCCTTTGCAGCCCATCCAAATTTTTATACGTGTACCAATATCCATAACCGAAAACAAGTAGTGTATTATGTATAACGCACAATGATTCTGTTTCCTTGCCAAGCAAATGATCGTTATCCCCAACTGATAAATAACGGCATTCAAGCGTGGCTGTGTTACAAACAAACAAGCCCCTACGGCAAGTGGCAACAAGCTCATTACCAAAAAGCATCATTCGCGGAAAAGTACGTTCGTTTTTAAAATCAAACCCTTTTAAAAAAAACATCTTGTCGTTCTGGATATAAAATATCTGACCATTAAAGTTATGACACCAAATGCGACCATAATTATCTTCCACCAAGTCCGTCATACTTATGGACGTTTCTTCAAAGCTGGAAAAACTAGTAAAGCTTATTCCGTCATACCTGCTTACGCCCAGGTTATCCGCTATCCAAATAAAACCCTTTTTATCTACAAGCATATCATATACCTCGTTAGACGGGCAATGGGCAACCCGCACAAAGGGCTGGCCTTGTCCTGCAAAACTTATTATGCTAAAAAAAAGAATAAAATAAAAAAACCTCATATGGCAGTGCTATTTTACATAACAATCAATTTGTATTTCTGTTCCTTCGCCCGGGCTACTGTTAATTTGTATCGTACCCTTTAACTGCTTTACCCTTTCAGCCATAGTATGCAACCCGTTTCTATGCTGGCTAGCTGCTTTTACGTTAAAGCCTTTTCCGTTGTCGTTTACAACCAACCGTAACTTATTACCCCTTTGTATCAAATAAACCACACATTGCTTGCAAGCAGCGTGCTTTACCACATTATTAATAATCTCTTTAAAAAGCAGGTAAATATTAGCCCTAACATCGGGTTGGATAACTACCGACTGCTCCCGCAATTTTACCCTGAAAATACATGATATATCTTTTTGTTGAAGGAGAGGAGTGGCAAACAGCTCCATGCGGCTTACCAATTGGCCTAGCGTATCGTTTTTTGGGTTTATGTTCCACACCAGGTCATCCAAGCTGTTAATGATACCTACCGTATTATCTTGAATGGTATCAATATAGCCTTCGTTGCCGTAGCTGCCTTTTGCAAGCTGGCTGTAAATATTTATGCTACTAAGGGTAGAGCCAATATCATCATGCAAGTCGTGGGAAATTTTACGGCGCATCCGCTCCATTTTAACCAACTGGTATAGCCTGTATTGATAAAGCGCAACACTGGCAGAAACAGTAAAAAGCAGCACTACAACATAAAACCACCATGTGTTGTACCAAGGTTTTTCAATGGAAAAAGAATAACTCAAAGGCTTTACATTTATTATCTGGTTATCCTTTACTGCCCATATTTCAACAGCATAGCTGCCTGGTTTCAAGGCATTAAATTGAATGTCTCGTTGGGCATCCTGTGTATAATACCATATACTGGCGGTGGTATCACTGCCACTCACCAGCCTATATTTAAAATGTAATTTTTCGGCATTTTTGTAAACTGGTATGGCCAGCCGGAAAAGGAGGTTGTTTTTGCTAGCTGTTAAAGAAATATCGTTTCGAAAAACTGTGTCTGTATTATTTACTAACGTATACAAAAGAGAGGGTTCGGATTGTACATTTTCCGCCTTATTTGATATTGCAATTGTATATAAACCACTATGCGTGGCAAGATATATGTTATTGTTGTCTTCTTCTACATCTGTGATATCAGGGATATCGACAGGAAAAGGATATTGATTTACAAATTTATCATTTGCGGCATCCAATACTTGAATATCATTAGCCCTGAATATCCAAATGTGGTTATTACAACATTTGAGTTTTATAATCGCGTTTTGAGGAGATTCTGTGTTGTTTGTTACTTTACTTACATTATACCCGTCAATGACAAATAACCCATTATTAAATGTCCCAGCATAAATCTTATTACGAAACTTTGTCATGGAAGAGACATAAAGGGGCTTGCCTTGATAATAGACGTAGGTAATATGACTATCCTTTATTCTTTGGAGGCCATATGTAAATGAGGCAAAGAGGCTGTTTGTTATGCTGTCAAACATTAGAGCCCGACACCTTTGTTGAAGTTTAAGGCCTTGAAAATGGTAGGCGTTAAAAGGCAAGAAAAGGCTATCCTGAATATTAAAAGATTGATTATTTAGCGCTTTCGTCTTAAAACCCCAAAATTTTAAATTTTTCATCAGCAAAGACCTTCCGTTAGCCATATATGCCGAATTGTAGTTAAATACAATATCATTACTGCTAATTATACTGTCTAGCAGTCTAACTTTACCTTTTGCGGCGTCGAAAAAATAAATACTTTTTGTAATATTCAGTAGCAAGTTATTGTTGAATGCAGTTTGAATTCTCTCGGGGCTTCCATGCCTTAATGGAATAGAATAAATCGGAAAAAAATTTTTTTCCTGAAACCCCTTATTTATCAAAACCAATCCATTCTGGCTGCATAGTACTAGCCTGTTTGTAGTAATTTTAATACATTTTATGAAATCTGACGAAGACATACCTTTAGGCTGAATATTTTTCCATTCAGATGATTTATACACAACCATTAACCCATCTGACAAGCTGCAAAACCATACATTACCTTCGTTATCTTTTGCAATTGTAGTGATATTATTATTTTTTACTGAATCGTTTCCAAACAATGAAAAACTGCCACCATTTGTGTTTATCCAAACATTATCATCAACAATACTTATAGTATTGACATTTGCGTTTATTGCCTTTTTGAAAATCTGGGTAAGGTTGTTGTTAGATATTTTAATGCCAATTAAAATGCCCTTCGAATTTTCTGCAACAAAACCTGTGTCATGTTGGGCGTGTAGTTGAAGCCTCAAATTAGGTGTCGTTAAAGCAGTAAAATTTAAACCTTTTGTCGGCAACGCATTTAATTTATTATCTCCAATGTATGTATACCATAAAAAACTAGCAGAGCACAGCAATACAGTATTACCCATTTTACATAATGCAATTGTGCCGTACTCCCATTTTTCTTCGTGTTCAGGCAAGGATAAATATTTACATTTTAATGTATGTGTGTTACAAATAAAAATACCTTTTGCACTTGTAGCAACAAGCTCATCACCATACAATACAAGCCGCGGGAACATCGTTTCCTTTTTAAAATCATACTCCTTCAAATAAACCATCTTATCATCCTTAATATAAAATATCTGCCCGTTAAAGTTATGGCACCATATACGGCCATAGTTGTCCTCTACCAAGTCAGTCATGCTTATGGAGGTTTCCTCAGGGTTGGTAAAACTGGTAAAACTTATACCGTCATACCGGCTAATACCCAGGTTATGGGCTATCCAGATGAACCCTTTTTTATCAATCAGCATATCGTACACCTCGTTGGACGGGCAATGGGCAATACGTTGTAAAGGCTGGCCAAAACAGCAAAGCGCGGCTAAATAAAAACTTATTAAAAGACTTGCAAATTTCATATAAGGCTTATATCGGGTGTGAACTTTCAATATATACTAAAATATGCAATATTTATATATATAAGCATTTAAGGCAGTATAATTTCAATTGGTACAGTTTGTGCAGAAAGTTTAAAGGCCTTAATCCGTTGCAGATTAAGGCCTTTTAGAAAAAAATGCTGTAGGGGTAGGGATCGAACCTACACGGGGCAGTTAGATAGAACACAAAGTCTGGTGGTCAACCCCGGTCGGCCGTGGTTAGGTCGACTCTATGTTATACTTTATCCTGTTATCCCCACCCCCGAGACGAGAGGGCATGTCTGCCAAGATTTCATCACCCCACAGTATTAAGAACTTGTTTATGTTTGCGGGGGCAATATTACAAAAAAGCCTTTATTCATTGCAAATAATTCAACGAAAAAAATAAAAATATAGAAATTATTCAGTAAATTACATTTATATTTAAAATATTTCTAATAAATAAAGAAAAATGAGCGCAAAACTCAATTTAGATAAATTGGATTTCCAGATAATACAGGAGATGATGGAGAACGCGGGGATATCCTATGCCGACCTTGGTAAGAAGCTTTTTGTGTCTGGGGGTACCATCCACGTACGTATTAAAAAGCTGGAAGAAATCGGCGTGGTTAAAGGTACAAAGCTAAATGTAGATTTAAAACAATTGGGTTATGATGTAATTGCCTTTATTGGCATTTATTTAGAAAAAAGCTCTTTATATGATAGCGTGGCTAAGGAATTGCGCAAAATACCCCAAATAGTACGCCTTAACTATACAACCGGCAATTACAGCATGTTTGCCGAAATTGTATGCAAGGATATTCAGCAACTGCGCTTTGTATTGCACGACGAGTTGCAAAAAATTAAAGGTATTGAGCGAACGGAAACCTTTATTTCGCTGGAGGAAAGTTTTGCCAGAAATGTGTTGGTGAGTACTTAGAAAAGTTGGAAAGACGGGAAGTCAGGAGGCAAGAACGTTAGAGAGTCGGGAAGAAGGAAGGTCGGAGAAAACAGAAAGGTGGAAAGTCTGGAAGACGGGAAGTCATAAGTGCGGAGCTAACACCTTTTATTTTAACTATATACAAAACACTACAAACTTATTATATGCCCCTTATAGCACCATCATTTTTAGCGTCTAATTTCCTGCGGTTGCAGGAGGAGTGCGATATGGTAAACAACAGCGTGGCAGATTGGCTGCATTTGGATGTAATGGACGGCCGTTTTGTGCCAAATATTAGTTTTGGGCTACCCATTATTGAACATATACGTAAAGCGACTTCCAAGCCATGCGATGTTCATCTTATGATTGAAGAGCCTGGTAAATATGCCCAAGACTTTAAAAATGCCGGCGCCGACCACCTGAGCGTGCATTTTGAGGCCTGCCCCAACCTACACCGCAACATACAGCAAATTAAAAGCCTGTGTATGAAGGCCGGCGTGGCTATTAACCCCCATACACCCGCCCATTTTTTAGTGGATATTATAGAAGATGTTGATATTGTACTGGTGATGAGTGTAAACCCCGGTTTTGGAGGTCAAAAATTCATCCATAAAACTTTTGACAAGATACGGGCGTTAAAAAAATTAATCACCCAAACCGGCTCGCATGCCTTAATTGAAATTGACGGGGGTGTTGACTTATCTAACGCTGCCGAATTAGTACTTGCGGGTGCAGATGTGTTGGTGGCAGGCAGCTCGGTTTTCAAAGCCGCCAATCCCCAAGAGGCTATTGCGCAGTTAAGGTCGGCATAATGAAAGTCCGAAAGTCGGAGAGTCCGTAAGATCGAAAGCCGGGAAGACCGAAAGTCCGTAAATCAAGACAGAAAGACTGAATCTAGCAAAGTCCGGTAGAAAAGCAACAACCCTCCGACTTTCGGTATATCCTATTTTGGCTCTGCCCATCACACGGATTTTCCAACTTATACTATTTCGGTATTACTTTCCGCATTAGGGACATTCAGCTTTACGGATCCTTCATTTACTGACTTTCGGCCTTCCCGGCTTTCCGTCTTACGGACTCTCCGACTTTCCAACTCAACACCTACTTCTTTATCCTCACCGCCACGCCACCACCGCCGGCTAGCCAAACAGTTATCGTATCGCCTTTTGAAACAGTACGGGATTGTTCTACCAAGTGGTTGGGCTCGGTTCGTACGTCCGCTGCGTCGGAGTAAACCTCGGCGGTATAATTACCATCCCCTAAAAAACCTAACGGTATTGTTACTTGCCGTGCTGCATGGTTTGTAATAGCGCCTACGTACCAATCACTGCCGTGCCTGCGGGCTATGGCCACATATTCGCCGCTTTTTGCATCGGGTACTTTTGTTTCGTCCCAATTGGTGGGTACCTGTTGTATAAATTCAAAACCAGGTTGCCCTTCGTAGGCAGCTGGGTAATCGCATACCATGCTCAACGCGTTTTGCAGCACCACATACATGGCCAACATGTGGCAGCGTGTGCCAAGCATTAAGGGACGGGTATACTGGGCTATATACAACGAATCAGGCACCGCCCTAAAACCGCCCAGGTGGTAGTCAGTAGAGCCAGCCAACAGGCGGGTAAAAGGCATATTTATGTCATGGTCTGCATCAAGGCCGGGACCCCATTTGTCAACTTCATAGTTGCGGGTACCCTCTCGGGTAAACTCATTGGGGTAGGTACGGTTAAGGCCGGTTGGCTTATAGGCACCATGAAACTGAATGTGCAGATGGTGCTGTGCGGCCTTTTGCAATATCTCGGTTTGCATGTTAACCATCAATTGGTCATCCCTATCCATAAAATCAACCATCATGCCTTGCAAACCCCATTTTTCAAAAATGGCAAAAGCGCTGTCGAGTTTGGGATACAAAGCATAAAAATGCACCCATACCCGTATGCCCACGCCCACACTTTTGGCGTAATCACAAATCTCCTTCATATCCAGGCCCGGCACCGGGGTAGTAACATCTGCATGCGGGCCAGGCTGAAAACCCACCCCGTCATCCATATACCATTGGTGCAGGCCATACTCCACCACAGTATGGTAGGCGATATGGTTACGTGCGCAAAAATCAATATAGTATTTATTGGTAACAAAATTATTGCCGGGTGCGTTTATCGTATCCGGCACCACATTGCCATTCCACCACGGGAAGGTGGAGGTACCGGGTTTTATCCAACTTGCATCTTGTATTTTACTCGGCGGGCTAAGGCTGGTTATGATGTTTGATTCTATCAATGCCCCCACCCTATCGCTGATAAGCAATACCCGCCAAGGGCCTTGGTGCGGCAAAGCAGCCCTTATTTTTACGGTTGTTTGCCCCGGCCAGGGGGAAAGCTTGCTTACCAGCACCCCGTTGTGTTTTTCCAAATACATACCTGCATAATCGAGCAATGCCGCTTCTGTAACACCCACGTAAGTGCCGTTTGGAAACTCAAACAAGGCGGGCATGTCGCTAAGTGTATCTTCCTGTATTTCGTTTAAAGGTTTTGCCATATATGGCCCCTCGTGGGAGGATGTATAGCTTGGCAGGAATAATGCCCGCATAACCGGGTTGCCCGTAAAATTAAAGGTGGTTTTTTCATCGGTTATCACCATGGAATCCGCGCCATTTTTCGATAGAAACACATACCGGAAAGCGAGCCCGTCATCAAAGGCCCTAACCACCAAGTTAATTGCCCGGCCGGTGGACGGTTGCTGTAATGGGATTGTGACCTGTTTAAAGTAGTCGCGTACATGGCTTGCCTTACCTGTAACAAGTGTATAGTCCTCTGTTGAATCCTCAAACACAGGTTTAAGCATGGTCAGGTTATATTCAAAAGCGCCATCACTGAAAACAATACCCAGTGTGCTGTTTTCAATCAAGGTTTTGCCCTTAAAAGCAACACTGTAGGCCGGCCTTAACACCGGCCCTGTGCTACCGAATTTAAAAGTATACTGAATTTGCCCGTTGGGGGAGGTGAGGGTTACATTTTTTTGAGCTGTGCCTTTTATTGACACCACGAGTAGAAAAGCAAAAACAAGTTTTTGAAGGAATTTCATGCGGCAATTGTTAAAGGTTGAAGATAGGGAAATTGCGAAATTTAAAAATTCAAATAAAAAGTCATTTACCAATCAAATTAGTGTAAAGAATGTCCAGCAGGTTACAAAAACTTGCATGCAAAAATTTATAACTGAAATCGAAGCAGACTATTCGCTAAACCTCCTTAACAGTCTTGCGCTCCTTGCTGCCCCTAATTTTTCCAGCGCCTGGTCTTTCGTCAACCACAATACCTCCCTGTTTTCTGAACCCTCCCCGTTAACATCCACAAACTTCATTATAAAATAAACGGCACAATATTTTTTTCCTTTTTTTGTGTAATTCGTTATACCAGCCTTTTTAACCACCTTGGCACGCACGCCTGATTCCTCCAACACCTCTCGCATAGCTGCAGATGTAGGCTTCTCACCTTTATCAATATGTCCTTTGGGGAAAACCCATTTATCTTTTACTGATAATGATGAAACAATTAGAAACAGTGTACCGTCTCCGTCTTTACGGTAAACAATACCACCTGCGTGGGTGGGCTTACCTGAACCTCTTAGTAATATAAAACATAATACAAGGGCAACCGCGATAGCAGGCAAAAGTATAGGCATCAGCATCTTATGAAATTACAGCAGATTTTTTATTGGCAAAATAATTTACAAAAAAAATACTGGTACTGATGAAAAAAAAACGGTTAGATACCTTTAAAGTAACACACAACACAACAGTTTAAGCATACTTTATAAGTGGCTGCCCATAAAAAAGCCTCTTTTTGCAAAGAGGCCTTATTTGGGGGATGCGTAGCGGTTCTATATGTTTATATTCAATGCTGTGCCTTTTTCCAATCCGGTAATCATTTCATCGCCCTGCATTTGCATGATGCTTCCATTGGAGTTGTAGGTAAGCGTGTAAGAAACTTGCAAGGTTTCTTCATTTTTTATGCCGGCAATTTGAATGGAATCCTTAAAGGCATTTACGGCACCCGGAAAAAATTGCAGCGGCATGGAAGGGAAGCTTTTTTCCAACACCACAACATCCTTTCCTTTTTGTTCCTTTTTTACTTTGATAGACAAGCCGGCAGTAGTGCCCTCGTACACTTTTGCTGTATAATCGTTGCTGGTAAATACAGCCATGCTGATTATTTTGTTGGCTGTATTTTCAACAACACTTTTATTAGAAGTACATGATAAACAAAATATGCTGGCTGTTGCAACAACTGCTGCTAAGGATAAAAACTTTTTCATATTGTGCATTTTTAGATTGTTTGGTAGTTGTTTACAGGTGCAAAGCTACATGGGCAGTTCACCGGCATTTTGTCAAATGCTGCAAATACCCAACTGGCTGCGCCGAAAACAACAAATGCTGCGATAACGGATAAAAAAGCAGGATTTTCTATGACTTAATTCCCCATGACTTATTGACTGGTATCTAAAATACACTCAAAAACCCTAAATGTATTTTAAGCTGGCTAAGGTTAAAACTGGTGTCGTCCCGCTTGCCGGTGGCGAAGGAAAAGTTAACAACGCCACCCTTTGTCTCAAAGGCCAAGCCAAGACCTACCCCCATATAGGTATGGGAATAATTGTAATCAATGGTTTGGTATTTTGCCCAGCCGCCGTCGGCAAACCCAAACATGTAGGAGTTTTGGCCGAGCAGGTAACGGTATTCCGCCGTGCCCACCGCAAAACGGTTGGTGTAAATGCTTTCTTCGTCAAAGCCACGCAGCAGCCTGTACCCGCCAATTTGAAATAATTCATTTTGAAAATAATCAGGCGTTTGGTACCAGCCCGCATTTACGGCTGCCTTTAAGGTGGATTGACGCCCCAAAGGAAAGTAGTGTGCCGCCGATAGCCTGGCCGTAAACAAATAGCTGTGTAACTTTAGTGTATCGTACAGAGACGCATAATTAAACCCCGTGTCTTTTATGTTAACAATGGCGCTGCTTCTTTTGATGGTTTTATTACCGAATGCGGCTGTTATCTGTAATTCATTACCTCTTAAAGGGTTAAACCGGTAATTGGTATTGTTAAAACTGTATTGCAACGCAAGACTTATGGAGCTTACATCAGCCGTGGCAGGCAATTGCTTGGAATATATTACCGCCGCCGTATCAATATTTAATACCGTGGTTGATTTTGATTGGATAAATATGCTGCCCGACTGGCTGGCCGAAAGCACGTACTGAACGCCTAGCTGGGCATTTATATTGAGATAGGAAGAATCTTGCTTGTACAAGTCAAAACTAACATTCAACCCAAAAGGAGAGTGAAACATATACGGCCTTTGGAAAAGCAGGTTTAATTTGGGGCTGCGCGCCTGCAACTGCTGCCAGTTAATAGCTATCGTTTCACCATTGCCAAAAGGATTGCGTAGGTTTAACGCGGCATCGCCGGTTAACAAAAGCTTACCACCCACCGTTTGGTTTGCCGGTAAAAAGCCCACTATAACATTCACCTGGTTGCTTCTGCGGGGTTGTAAATACAGGTTTATGTTCGAGCCTGTGTTCAACATATTAAGGTTCCAAGGCTGGTATTGCTCTATGTAAGGCAATTCTGCCAAGCGCTTATTTATTTTATCTAATTTGCTTTGCGTAAAAACATCATGTGGTTTTATTTCTAAATAATGGTAAATAAAATTGCGGCTTAGTTTCGCGGTTCCGTTTACCATTACGGTGTCAATATGGTATATAAACCCTTTGTTTATATTCAGCCGGGCGTTAATGTTAGCGCCATGTATGGCTATGCTATCCATGGTTATTTTGGCAAACGGATACCCGGCGTTTGCAAAATAATCAAGCAAGCCGTTGTACAATTGAGCTACAGTAGCCTGACTAAAAGGTTTGTTGTGAAAACTTGCCCTGTTAAACCCAAGTTGGTTTAACAATAACCAGTCTGCTTCATTAATTCGTATATCCTCCCACACATATTTTACACCGGTAAATAAGTTGATATACACCACAGAGGAATCTTGGTAAACAGAATCGACAGACGCACTTATATACCCCTGCACCATTAGCAATGTAGGTACTTGCTTTACATATAACAGACAGGCAGCTTTAGAGGGAAATATTGTTTGTAATTGCGGCGGTCTAATTACCGCAGGGGTATCTACAGGTATAGTTACCAGCCTGCATGCTTTTTGTGCATCGCTAACCAAATAGCATACGCATAATAAAAAGCACAGTACTGTATTTTTAATTAATCTACCCATTGTTAAGCAGCAAGTTTACAACACTTAAAACAACGGGCGGCATAATTAATTATTGTGGAGTGTTTTAGTAGAAGGGGATGTTTAGTAACAGAAAGAAAAAATTTGATAACGCTTATCCAAAACAATGAGTTATTCCTCAATAAAATCAAGCTCCTTGCCGTACGATTCCTTCAGTGAAACGGCAGCAACAATGCCAATTACAAAAAGCACCAACCCAGTTACCCATCCGCCGGTAACAATATCATTAAAAAAACCACGTGCAAATTTAAAAAGCAACAGCAGTAAAGTAAGGGAGCCTCTTACCATATTGGGTATGCTTATTGCGGCCGATGCCCGCAGGTTGGTGCCAAACTGCTCAACCCCCAATGTTATATATACCACATTAAAGCCAACGCCATAGCCCATACCGGCACATAAAATATAGAATTTTTGCGCACTGCCACCCTGCTGTAAAAAGTAAAGGGCTACAAAAACCATAGTTATACCATAAAAAATATAAAGCGTTTTCTTACGGCTTTTTAGTTTTTCGCAAAGCCAGCCAACGCTAAAATCACCCATGGCTATGGCCAGGTATAAGTACATTATGGCGGTGCCGGGGTCAACATTTTCTATATGCATTGCGGCAGCAAACTGGTCGCAAAATGTTACCAATATACCAATAACATACCAGGCAGGCACGCCAATAAGTATGCATTTTAAATATCGCAAAAAACGCTCCCGGCTGGTAAAAAACATCATGAAATTACCACGCTGCACACCGGCCTTTTTAACCGTTTTAAACAGGCCGCTTTCGTGTACCTGTATGCGCATCAGCAGTAATAAAATACCCAAGCCGCCGCCAATATAGTAACATACGCGCCAATCAAAGTACTTGTGGGCTATAACCGCGGTAACTACGCCAAACAGGCCAAACCCTGCAATAAGGCCGGCCGCCATACTTCTTTTTTCCTTGGGCAACAGCTCGCTTACAAGGGTAACGCCTGCGCCAAGTTCACCGGCCAGGCCAACGCCCGCAACAAAACGCAAGATGATATATTGCGGCAGCGAAGTAATCATTCCATTTAAGATGTTTGCTGCTGAGTACAGTATAATGGAGCCAAACAGCACGCTTATCCTACCTGCCTTGTCACCCAAAATGCCGAACACGATACCGCCCAGTACAATACCAATCATTTGGATGCTGATTAATAGTTCGCCTTTGGTAAATACCTCAGCCGGCGAAAGACCCAATGCAGCAAGGCTGGGTTTGCGTATAATGGCAAATAGCAGTAAATCATACGTATCAACAAAAAAACCAAGTGCGCTTACAATTACGGCAAGCTGAAATAAGCTGTTACTTTTGGCTGGCATACCGCAAATAACAATATTTATAGAGAATAAGGAATGCTTGGGGAGAGATTTTTTAAAAAGTAGCTATTATGCTGCCAATGTTATATTTACCGCAACATTACGCCAATACTACCCGGTTGCTTGTCTCCCCAATTTCGATATTCCAATGACTAATTTGACCTTTGACCGATGACCAGATTTTTACCCCATCAGCGGGTCGGTAAAACTTGGCCTGCCTGTTTCAACACGGCCGGCATATCTTTTTTCAAAAATGCTTTTACCTTTTACTTTCAGTGTAAAGTCATACCATCCAAAACTCTTTTCAAGGTTTAAGTTAATAGCAGTTTCTGCGGTTTTAGCGCCTGCTGCATCCAACACAACGGTATGGTTACCCATTTTGTAACTATTATCAACCACTTCAACGGTAACTTTTTCTGCACCTGTGTTTTGTATCGCCAATAGTAAACCGTTGCCTTCGGTATTATATTTTAAAACTACACTTAAAGCAGGGTCATAAATACCCCCTTTAAACTGCCTGTAAAAACCATTGGGGCCATACACCCGCAGGTAGTATAACCCGTTTTCAAAATCCTCCACATTCCAAACATCGCTTACACTTTTGCCGGCGGCAACAGCATAATTCCAATTATGCGCTTTATCGGCTACTTTGTTCTTTTTATAACTGCCCGGCGCATATACAACAAAAGGGGCACCGGCGGACTTATCACCATGAATATCCTTTTTAGCATGAAAGGTTATTTCAAATCCCTTTTTATCGGCAGTAAGCGCCCCTTCAGCATATAACTCGTAGGGTAACGCACAAGCTTGGCGTACGCCTTTTTCCTGCCGGGGAAGATGCTTTGTTGACAATGGGTTACGCTTAATAGCAGCCAGTTCGTCGTTGTCCAAAAGGCTAAAATCAACGGGAATGTCTTTAAATTTTGCTTTATGTATCCCCTCAACAAAAGTGTTCCGTTCAATAACAGGAGGCATTGTTATTTTCTCGCCGTTAAAGGGCCTGAAAACAGAAGTAAGGTCGCCGCACACAGTCCTGCGCCAGTCGCTTATGTTTGTTTCCTTTACCGGCTTACCGGTTTTCTTTTCCAAAAACTCTTCCATTAAACGCAGGCAGCTTGTGTGGTCAAACACTTGGGAGTTAACCCAGCCGCCCCTGCTCCATGGCGACGCTATCACCATCGGCACGCGGTAACCTAACCCGATGGGGCTTTCCCGCATATTCTCCTCTGCCATGCCCGGGGTTTTCTTTTCCTGCTCCATGGTAACAAACTCAACCGATGTATCCAAGCCTTCCGAAGCTTTGCCGGTTGATGCATCGTGCGCATTGGGTGCTACAAAAGGCGGCACATGGTCAAAATATCCGTCGTTCTCATCATAATTGAGTATGAATATGGTTTTCTTCCAAACCTCCGGGTTTTGTGTGAGGATATCCAATACTTCCGAAACATACCAAGCCCCGTACCAAGCCGAACTTGGGTGGTCGGAAAAAGCCTCGGGTGCCACCAGCCACGATACAGTGGGTAATTTCCCGGCCTTCACATCTTCCCTAAACTGGTACAATGTATCTCCTTTAGGTACTTTTACCTCGCGTTCTGTACCGCCATCCTTATACTTTAGGGTGGTGAGCTTTAGATAGTCGGGGTCGTTTTTGTTTGATGTAAATGCTTTTTCGTGCAGGTTTTTATGGTATTGCGAAAGCTGGTCATATTTTTCCTGTGTGTAAATGGCTTTATCCTCAATCACTTTATCCAAGGCTTTTTTCTTATCAGCCAGTTGTTTTTTTAATGCTTCCAATTCCCTGCCTTTTAGGGTAGTGGATGCAATTTCTTTTTCCAAACCATCAATTTCAACGGGCAGGGAGGCTGAAGCCATTTGTAGGTAACTCAAATATCTTTGGGATAGCTTTACATTGTAATTGGCAAAGTATTCTATTGGGTTGTCGCTAAAATTATCCAGCCAGGTATCTTCTTCGTCAGTAAGCCCAGCTTCCACAGTTATGTCATTTTGGTAAATGCGCCAGGAAACACCGGCCTCTTCCAACCTTTCGGGGTACGATTTCCATTTGGCCCACTTGTCGTAATCAACCTCATCGTTATACACGTGGGCCCTTGAGTTTTCATTTTGCTCTTCCCGTATTGTTCCCGACCAAAGGAACAACCGGTTGGGCGTGGTGCCTGTAAGGCTCGAGCAGAAGTTTTGGTCGCACACGGTAAAAGCATCGGCCAGCGCGTAATAAAATGGTATGTCCTCCCGGGTATAATAACCCATGGTGAGCGGTATTTTTGAATATTCCTCGTTGCCTGATTTTTTTACGTCCAGCCATTTATCGTATTGGCCGTTGTTCCTGGCATCTGTCTGGTTGTTCCATGAATGCGGCAGCGAACCCATCCAGGTTATTTTGGTATTTTTTATGTCGAGGTGAAAAGGAGGGTAAGTTTCGCCCCCTGCGTTGGTTTGCAACCAAACGGGGTTTCCATTAGCCAGTTCAAGATAGCGGGGGTCGTTAAAGCCCCGTACGCCTTGCAACGAGCCAAATGTATGGTCGAACGAGCGGTTTTCCTGCATTAAAACCACGATATGCTCTGCATCCAACCAAGTGGTACCCGGTGCCGGGTTAATTGCAAATGCTTTTTGGATAGACGGGGGCAATACGCCTAACAGCCCAGCCCCTCCGGATAATAAAGCCGCTTTCTTCAGAAAATCCCTGCGTGAATCCATAACCATTTTTTTTTCAGGGCGTGAAAATAGTAAATGGCATGCAACTGACACGGCTTAACATATTATTAAACCATTTTATAACAAATTGAGATTGTCTGCCTGGTTTAAAAAAGGATAAGCATCTATCATAATATTTTTGGAGAGGACCCGAACCGATTAAACAGTCTATTTTTGCCCAATACATGGCAGGCATTTACATACACATACCGTTTTGCAGAAAAGCCTGCAATTATTGCAATTTTCACTTTAGCACAACGGCGAAGAATATTCCCGAAATGGGGGCGGCTATCTGCCGGGAAGCATTATTACGTAGGGATTATATAAAGGAGCCTGTGCAAACTATTTATTTTGGCGGCGGCACACCATCGTTATTGCAGGTTGAAGATTTGGTAATACAAATTGACACAATAAGAAGACTGTTTGATGTAACCGAGGATGCAGAAATAACCCTCGAAACCAACCCCGACGATATTAACATTGGCAAACTTGAGGGTTGGAAGAACGCAGGCATAAACCGCCTGAGTATTGGCATACAAAGCTTTGCCGAAGAAGACCTGCAATGGATGAACAGGGCGCACTCCGCAGCGCAGGCTTTGGGCAGCATTCAAATGGCCCAGCAGGCGGGGTTTAGCAACATTACCATCGACCTTATTTACGGCACCCCAACTTTAACGGACGAACAGTGGGCGCAAAATGTACAAACAGCCATATCGCTCAACATACCACACCTCTCCTGCTACGCTTTAACCGTTGAACCTAAAACGGCACTGGATAAATTGATAACCGCCAAAAAATTGCCCCCCGTTGACGCTGAAAAACAAAGCAGGCATTTTGAATTGTTGATGCAATGGATGAAGGATGCCGGTTATGAGCATTACGAAATATCCAATTTTGCAAAGCCTTGTTTGCGCAGCAGGCACAACAGCAGCTACTGGCAGGGCAGCCATTATTTGGGCCTGGGGCCTTCGGCGCACTCCTTCAACGGCAGCAGCAGGCAGTGGAATATTGCCAACAATGCCTTGTACCTAAAGAGTATTGATGGCGGTATTGTGCCGTATGAAATAGAAGAATTAACACCTGTGCAGCAGTTGAACGAATACATTATGACCAGTTTACGCACAATGGAAGGCCTATCGCTTTTGCATGCGCAACAGCAATGGGGGTTGGCTATGGCCAGCGGCATTGAAAAAGACGCTGGCCGATATATTACCGAAGGCAAGGCCGTAATAAAAAACAGCCATATTATATTGACCCCGCAGGGAAAATTGTTTGCAGACGGCATTGCGGCTGAATTGTTTAGATGACATTGAAGTAAAAAATCATCCGAGACTACCACTAGTCCAACTCCCGACTTCAGTCATTTTTAAGCCAATAACAATTATTTATAATGTTACTTTGCCTTTTCTATAATAATCCGTTCTCAAATATTGTTCCTTATGATAACACTTAGGTGTATTCTATTATTTACCATTCTTACAATTGCCAATACGCTCCAAGCCCAAAAGGCTGATTCCATCAAAGTAAAAGTCTACTTTGCATTAGATAAATATAATATCTCCCCCGCTGCCAAACAAACGCTGGATGATTTTATTAAACACCACCGCGAAATTACTTGGATAAATATTGAGGCGTTTACCGACAGCCGCGCAAGTTTGGCTTATAACGATAAACTGGCCCACAACAGGGCGTCTTCTGTACAAAACTACCTTTTGGCCAACGGTCTTTCAAAAAATTGCGAAACGCATATCAACGCATTTGGCAAACGGAAGCTGCTGGACCTTGGGCATTCGGAAGTGGCACACCAAAATAATAGGGTAGTTATACTTACCTGTTACGTAATACCGCCCATAATAACAGCACCGATTGACACCGCCAAACCCAAAGCAATAGTAATAACGCCCGCACCGCCAAAAGATATAGTAAAGGCCGCGCCACCCGTTGTTGTGTACACCCCTGCACCACTGCCGCCGAAGGATACGGTAAAGCAACTACCGCCAGCTATTGTGGTTCAAACGCCAGATACGGTAAAACCAGCACAGGTTATAAAAGCGCCACCTGTAGTGCAATCTTCACCAGCGGATATTGTAAAAATTACACCACCTGCAACTGACACTTCCGACGATACTGGTGGCCGTTCCATACAGGTAAAAGAATATGTGCCTAACGGGGAAATTGACAGGGGATTAACAGAGCGCATCATACTCGCCATTAAACATGCCAAAGTGGGCCAGTCGCTGGTGTTGCACACAATCTATTTTGAGGAAGGCCGGCATGTATTTGTAAAAACCGCCATGACAGCCTTATATGCAGTGTTGGAAGTGATGAAAACCCGCCCCACCATAGAATTTGAAGTGCAGGGCCATGTTTGCTGCACTGACAGCCTGATGGAAGATGCGCTTGATTTTGATACGCACCAGTTTAACTTATCGTACGCCCGGGCTAAAGCAGTAGCCGCTTTTATGGTTAAAAATGGCATAGCGGCCGACAGGGTCAAGTACCAAGTGGGTTTTGGCTCCAGGCGGCGTATTGTTTATCCAGAAAAAACAGTGGCCGACCGTAACCTTAACCGCCGTGTGGAATTTAAGATTATTAAGAAATAACAAGCAAGCAGAATGACTATTAAAAATATATATCTTTTTATTGCAGGCATAGCCATATTGGCCCTTTCCTCCTGCTCAACCCCTTATTCCATTTCTACCAGCAACCCGAAAATGCTCAGTGCATGGACGGTAACCTCCATACAAACCGAAGGCGAGGTTGCAGGCTTAGACATACCCGCACCAGTGTTTGACGATGCCACCATAAACTGCCTTAGCACCAGCAACTGGTCGCTTTCTGATGGCGGTTCCGGCACTTATTATATAAAAGGTGCAGACTCATCTTGCATAGGGGGCGGACGTAAAATATCATGGGAGATTGTCAACCTGTCCAAAAGTGCCCACTATTTCCAGTTTTACCGTTTTATGGCACCCAAAGGCATATTGGCCGATAGGTTTACCCTCTACATTATGCAGATATCCTTCCTCGACAAAAACTCGATGGTATTAAAATATCCCATAAAATACCATGATAAAACAGGCAGCCTGGTTTTTACTTTTACAAAGGGTAAAAGCTAATGGGTTTAGTTAGCTGTTGCAATACGTACGGTTCTTTTTTCTATTCTTTTCTCATAGTCTGTGCCTTGGTAAATACGGTGTACGTAAATGCCCGCCACATGTATGGCATCGGCATCAAGCTGGCCAGGTTCAACCAGTTCTTCCACTTCCGCAATAGTTATATTGCCCGCTTTTGCCATGCTTGTGGAGAAATTGCGCATTGTTTTCCTAAAAACCAAGTTACCCGTCGTATCACCTTTCCAGGCTTTTACCAAGGCGAAGTCTGCGTGTAGGGCATGTTCCATCAGGTACATTTTACCATTAAATTCCCTAACCTCTTTACCATTGGCTATTTCTGTACCGTAACCGGCGGGTGTAAAAAAAGCAGGTATGCCCATGCCTGCCATTTGTATGCGGGTAGCCAGCGTACCTTGGGGTATAAGGTCGGCCTCAAGTTCGCCGTTTAACAACTGCCTCTCAAACTCGGCATTCTCCCCCACATAACTGCTGATCATTTTTTTAATCTGCCTTGCCTTTAGCAACAGCCCAAGCCCAAAACCATCTACGCCTGCATTGTTGGCAATACAGGTAAGGTTTTTAACACCCAATCGCATAAGGGCCGCAATGGAGTTTTCGGGTATTCCGCACAGGCCAAACCCACCGGCCATTATGGTGGCTCCGTCCATTATATCATATATAGCATCGTCTGCATTTGCAAATACCTTGTTCATATTGGCAATTTGTGTAAAGGTAGGAAACGTGAAGAGTGAAACGTCAATTGTGAATCGTGAATCGTAAATGCAGAAACGAGGATCCTTGCCCGAACCAAGTATTGGGGCGGGGTGAATCGTCAAACAGGAAACGTCAATCGTCAATCGTGAAAGGTGAATCGGGAATGCAGAAACGTGAATGCATCAAATCATCTAAATTAATATTGTCTTAAATCATCTTCCAATAAATGCACATGATAAATATCATGCAAAAAAGCCCAGCCATATACAGCTTTTATATAATACCAAGCGTTACTTTTGCGGCATAGTGAAGGCCACCTGTGTATCCATATTGTTTATTTGCCTATTTGCTGCAACATTCAGCAATTGGCTGGTGATTGCCTCTTTCAACATAAACCAACGTTATATTGCCAAGGAGCTTTGTGTAAACCGCAATAACCCCAACAGTAACTGTAACGGCCATTGCTATTTATGCAAACAATTAAATAAGGAAGAGAAGCCCGAGGGCATTGGTGGCAGCACGAGCAAGGAGAAATTTGAGGTGCAACTTTTTTTTGTTGATGTTTTGCACGAAAATCTGTCCCTTACTTTTTCCAAAAACATTTTCTCCGTTTTACAACACCCATTTGCCGAACAACTTTACGTGAAAAGCTTCTTTCATCCGCCCTCTGCATAATTACCAATTTTTCTTAGCTTGAATTTTATTGCATCGTGGCACATCGCGATAAAATTGCTATTATACATTGCTCCCAACTGTAGTAACATGTAGCAAACCCCATTGGGTTATTTAACAATTCTATATGCTATCACTTAATGTTAACAGCATCTAACCAACTATTATGAAAAAAATAATCATTGCTATATTCTTTTTTGTTGCGGTTTCACAATCCAACGCCTGCCCATTCTGCGGCTGTGGTGGTGGTAACCTTTACATGGGCCTGATGCCCGATTTTCAAAAGGCGTTTATTGGGTTACGGTACCACTATTCGCAGTTTCATACTACCTTGTTTAGCGACCCCAGCCAATTTAGTACCAACTACTATAATACTATTGAAGTGTATGGGGGTGTAAACATTGGCAAGCGTTTCCAGGTGCTTGCATTTATACCCTATTACCAAAACAAACAAGTTGACGACGACGGCACAACCACGCCACATGGCTTGGGCGATGTTACAGTAATGGGCCAGTACAAAGTATTCAACAGCACCAGCCTTACGCACAACAAAAAGGTGTTTCAACAACAGTTATGGGTTGGTGCCGGGCTTAAACTACCTACCGGCTCCTTCAACCTTGACTTAAGCGACCCAACCGTTACCGTTGCCGACATTAACGCCCAATTGGGTACAGCCAGAACTGATGTTTTATTGAATGCCTTATACAGTGCGCGGGTTGAAAATTTTGGCATCAACCTATCTGGTAATTATAAAATTAACACGGTTAACAAACAAGGTTATTTGTACGGCAACAAGTTATCCGGCAACCTAATTGGGTACTACCGGTTTAGTGTAAAAAACACTGGCATATCCCCCAACCTGGGTATTGGGTACGAAAATGTTGCAGGTAATTTACTGCATACCGAAAAGGTGCAGTACACGGGCAGCAATGTTACCAATGCCATTATTGGGGTTGAGTTTAACCTGCGTAAAATTGGTTTTGGCATAAACGGCCAATTACCCATTGCTCAAAACTTTGCTGAAGGGCAAACCCAGTTGAAATTTAAGGCAATGGCGCACATTACATACTCACTCTAAAAATCAACAGGCAGGCGCAAGCTACATTGTATATTGCGCCTGCTTTATAACACTAATAATATGAAAAAAATACTTGTATTCGTAACTGTTTCGTTGGCAATTGCGTGCCTATTAACAGCTTGTGTGCAAAAGGGAAACGCATCTTCTGATGCCGCAAGTGCAACAAAAGACTCCTCCGCAGGCATGGCATCAACTACCGATACCACCCATAAATACACGCTGGCCATGGTGGTAAACAAACATGACCCTTCTTGCGGCATGCCCTTGACGGCGGGGTTGGAAGACACTACCCATTATAAAGGCAAGGCCTATGGCTTTTGCAGTAAAGAGTGTAAAAATGAGTTTTTGAAGAACCCTGATGGGTATATTGCTAAGATGAAGTAGTGGATTTTTTGCTGGTGGCTGTGGAGGCAGGTAAGACGCATAAAGCTACCTATTTAAAAAGAACTCCTCAAATATTGCCAGCTCCTGTAATTCTACTTCAACGTATTTGGTAAAAAGTTTATCCCCAACCTGCTGCCGCAACGCGGAAATACCTGCATCAATTAACCGCAGGCCGCTTGCGGTTAGCAGTATGTTATCAAACCTTTCCCCTGCAATATTTGATGGCCGCCTTATATGCCTGTGTACAAAACCTGCAGCATGTAGTTGTTTTAATTCATCCTCAAAAACATCCATCCACAATTCTCTTTTTTCAATCTCCATGCTACGATAATCCAAAGCGTACAGCCGTTCCATCACCAAAAGGTCCCAAGCATTTTTTTCATCGTAATCCAGCCTCAAAAAAGTTACTAATAAGGGGTTTATTGCGTTGGCAAATGTAAGCTTGGCAGCCTCGCTGCCTATGTCGCTCCTTGTGTCTTGCGAAAATATTTTCGCGGCCTCTTTTTCGTTAAGGGCTATCACGGGGTTATTAGCCCCAAACGATAATTGGTGAGGATATCTTTTTTGCATAATTACCCCCCCCGATGCGGCATCGGGACAGGCTCTAAAGGGGGAACTTATAAGCCTGTTTATTATTTACTAACCTTGTTTAAACCATTTTCTAAAGTAGAATTAGCTGCCACATTCGCCCCCTAAGTGGTTGATTTTTCTTCGCCGATGTTGGTGTTTTCACCAACATCGATTATACTTCTGGCAGCATACAGGCTTGAAACTTTGTTGGTGAAAACACCAACAAAGGCCGAAAGGCGAAATAAAGCGAACGCCGCTTCCAGTTCCCCCTTTAGGGGGCGGAGGGGGCTCCTACCACTTTCTTTCCAAGTCCCATTGTTCAAACTCCTTCGCCACTGCCGTCAGGAACGATGCGCCCAAACTGCCGTCAATAATCCGGTGGTCGTAACTTAGCGAAAGGTACATCATGTGCCGGATGGCGATAGTGTCGCCCTCGCTTGTTTCCATCACCACCGGCCTTTTTTTAATAGCTCCCACAGCAAGGATGGCTGCCTGTGGCTGGTTGATGATGGGCGTGCCCATAAGGCTGCCAAATGTGCCAACATTGGTAAGGGTAAACGTGCCGCCTTGCGTGTCATCAGGCTTTAACTTGTTGGTACGCGCATTTTCGGCCATTGTGTTCACCATTTTACTAAGGCCGACTATATTTAGGTAATCTGCATTACGAATAACTGGTACAATTAGGTTACCCGCTGGGGTAGCAGTTGCCATACCTATATTAATGTCTTTTTTTATGATAATCCTGTCCCCGTCCACCGAACTGTTAATCATGGGGAACCGTTTCATCACCCTTACCAAACAATCCATGAACATGGGTGTAAAGGTTATTTTAGTACCCTCCGTGCGTTCAAATTCCTTCTTTACCTTTTCCCGCCACAAAACCATATGGGTTACGTCGGCCTCAGAGAAAGAAGTTACATGCGGACTAACCTGCTTGCTGTTTACCATGTGCTTGGCTATAAGCTTGCGCATACGGTCCATTTCAATTATTTCAACATTGCCGTAGCCAGTTTCAGGTTTCGAGTTTCCAGTTTCAAGTTGGGATATGCCGGTTTCAGGTTTTTGGGCTACAGGTTGTTGACTTTCTA
>Ga0364894_10248_pt2 | contig 24249 bp, 20 predicted proteins | sample ExccelJu500001D4_FD_206942 | JGI IMG/M metagenome (GOLD analysis project Ga0364894, IMG submission 206942) | Enriched cells from Trout Bog Lake Hypolimnion, Wisconsin, USA - BchlTB.July16.5000.01.D4 | ecosystem: Environmental > Aquatic > Freshwater > Lake > Hypolimnion/Profundal zone | place: USA...
ATTAGTCTATAAAATCCATAGGAATTATATTTTTAATTCGCCTATGTAGAAAAGGCTTGCGGGGTAACAAGGTTTACAACATAAAATATCCATCCTTTGAATTGTATGGTAAAAAAAGGGGCATAGCCGTAATCAACCAGCATTATCGGCTGCGGGATTATTATTGGATTTTTATAACTGTTATTAAGTATATGGTTTTCAATAAGTTAGCCGGTTATTTGGCGGTTAATCCTTAAAACAGAACAAAAGCAAACATCCTGCAAAAAATCAGGACAATGGGGGGATGGTAGTTTGGCTATTTTATAATATCCTAAAAAGCAAATGGCGGTTAAACAACCGCCAAATATCAAAACCACGCTAATTATTTTGTTATCGCATCTTACCAACACCTGAAACCCAAATTATTGCCTGCGCTGTTTGTTTCGCCAGCGCCCTTGCTGCATGCATAGTTGCCACATTTCCGCAATAATTACAGTTGCTTGGCCAACGTCAAGTAATACTACTCTTACCCTGTTTCCAGTTCCTCCACCTCGCCAATTTGTTTAAGATAGCTAAAGGTTCGTTGCGCTTCTTCTTCATCAACAACACTTATGGCAACGCCCACGTGCACAAGCACATAGTCGCCTATGTTGGCAGCGGTAACCATGCACAAGTTTACCTCCTTAACAATACCGCCAAACGATACTTTGCCAAAACGAAACGTTTCATCAAGCTGGTTGGTGATGGAAAGTATTTTACCGGGTATTGCCAAACACATAATGATAGTTTTATAAATACATTAAACTTTTAGCCGGCAATGTTAATCCGCCTGCACAAACATTTATACTGTTTCTGGTACTGGCACCTTTGCTTTAAGCCAACTGTACCAGGCATCAAGCCCCTCGCCGCTGGTACAGCTTACCTCAATTATTTGTAGGGCATGGTTAACTTTAAGGGCATTAGCCTTTACTTTATCCATATCAAAAGGCACGTATGGTAACAAGTCTGTTTTATTAATGATGCATAAGGTTGATGAGTGGAACATATCGGGGTATTTAAGCGGCTTATCGTCCCCTTCCGTAACACTAATTATAACCACCCTTTCCTTTTCGCCCAAATCGAACATGGCGGGGCATACAAGGTTGCCCACGTTTTCAATAAACAACACACTGTCCTGTTTTGGCTTCATGCCCTGTACGGCATGCATAACCATATGCGCATCAAGGTGGCAGCCTTTGCCGGTATTTATCTGTACCACTTTGGTGCCGGTGGCGTGTATACGGTCGGCATCGTTGGTGGTTTGCTGGTCGCCTTCAATCACGCTAAATACAAGTTCACCTTTCAAGTCGGTAAGGGTTCGTTCCAGCAGCGATGTTTTGCCCGAGCCCGGCGAACTTACCAAGTTTAGCGCCAGTATATTTTTGGCATCAAAATAACCACGGTTTCTTTCGGCCAATAAATTATTCTCATGCAAAATATCCTGCTCAACATCAATCACTGTTTTTTGATGACTGTGAGAGTGGCCATGGTCGTGAGCGTGGTCATGATGATGGCCTGGCTCAGAAAAAGTGATGTTACCATTTGCGTCGCATCCGCAGGTTGCACACATACCGTTATGTTTTTAATGTAATTGTCAGCGTCAGGCAACGGTAAGGCACCGTACCCTTAATTCTTTTCCTTCTGTAATATTTACCAAATGCCCCCCGCACACCGGGCAGGCGTCAAATACATTTTCTACTGTAAATGCGGCATCACAATCCATACACGTTGCCTTGCCTTTAATGCGGTTTATTTTTTTATCGGCACCTTGTAATATTGTTTGCTTAACACCTTGGCGCCAGGCAAATTCAAAGGCATCCATATCCACGGTGGTAAGGCATCCAATATCCATTTCAATTTCATCAATATTTTCAGCGCCAGCCCTCGCGGCATATTCCCGGGCAATATCAATAATGCCCATTACAATAGATAGCTCGTGCATGGGCTATAAGCTTTGTTCTTCCCGGCGTGTTTTTACCAAAAAGCGGAAGTACACCACGCAGGAGATGAAGATGGCTACCGTGTAAAAAGCATGTACCGGTTCTACTATATAATGTATAATGGTAAACCCGCCGGTTGAACCATGGCCGGGGTGGGCGAAAGAAAATACAGGCATACAAACAATAAGCAGGCATATGGCCGCAATAATCTTTTTCATACTTCTCGTTTTTAATAAAAACAGGGTTAAAAGTAGTAACAGCCACAATGTGCAGTCATGATAAAAGTCATATAGTTTGGTAATTAAAGTCATAAAATTGGTTTACCGGTTGAAAATAGTTTTACACGTCAATTCAGTTACTCCTTTACGCTAAAAACTACTCCGCATGTTTAACGATGCTTCAGCCACAAAACAACCTACCTATTACGAGGAGGTTGAAAGGAAAGGCTATTCACGCAGGGAATTTGTAAGCTTTGTTGCAATGATGACGGCCTTTTTAGGGCTGGAAAAATCAGCTATCGGCCAGGTTGCAAAAGCACTCGAAACAAAATCGCGCATACCGGTTATTTGGCTGCACTTCCAGGAATGTACCTGCTGCAGCGAAAGCTTTATCCGGTCATCCCACCCCATTGTTGCAGACATTCTGTTAGATAAAATATCATTGGATTATACGGAAACGCTGATGGCTGCGTCGGGCTTTCAGGCCGAGGCTGCCATGAAAAATACCATGACCAAATACAAAGGGGAGTATATACTTTGTGTGGAGGGCAGCGTGCCTACCGGAGCCGACGGTGTATATTGTATGATTGGCGGTAAAACATCCATGCAGATATTGCAGGAGGCTGCCGAGGGCGCCAAAGCAATCATTGCCTGGGGCAGTTGTGCCAGCAACGGGTGTGTACAATCAGCCAAACCCAACCCCACCAATGCCACACCCATACATAAACTTATAAAAGGCAAACCCATAATTAAGGTGCCTGGCTGCCCGCCGATAGGCGAGGTAATGGCCGGTGTTATTGTACACCTGGTAACTTTTGGAAAAATACCCGAACTTGACAGGCTGGGCAGGCCCAAAGCCTTTTACAGCAAGCGTGTGCACGACAGTTGTTACCGCAGGCCGTTTTACGATGCCGGTTTGTTCGTTGAAACCTTTGACGATGAAAACGCCAAGAAAGGTTACTGCCTGTATAAAGTTGGCTGCAAGGGCCCATCAACCTATAACGCATGTGGCGTTATGAAATGGAACAATGGCACCAGCTACCCTATACAATCCGGCCACCCCTGCATTGGCTGCAGCGAAGAGAATTACTGGGATAACGGAAGATTATACGAAAGGGCATCTGCCTTTGCGGGTTTTGGTATTGAAGCCAATGCCGATACCCTTGGCAAAGCAGCCTTGGCCGCCACAGGCGTTGCCATTGCAGCCCATGCCGTAGCAACCAATGTACGCAAGCACAACCTCATCTTCGAACTGGAGAAAGAAGGCAAACAAAGCGAACACGAACTGGAATCATAATTTTCACCAAAAACGAATGACTCTATGAGTAAGAGAATAGTTGTTGACCCGATTACAAGAATTGAAGGTCACCTGCGGATAGAAGTTGATATTGAAAATGGTAAGATAACTGATGCATACAGCAGTGGCACCATGGTGCGCTTGCTTGAAGAAATTTTACGCGGCCGCGACCCCAAGGACGCCTGGGCTTTTGTGGGCAGGGTATGCGGCGTATGTACGTCCATCCACTCCCTTACCTCGGTGCGGTGCGTGGAAGATGCGCTGGATATTGCAGTGCCGCCCAATGCGGAAATGGTAAGGAACATTATGTTTTGCGCACAGTACCTGCACGACCACGTGGTGCATTTCTATCACTTGCATGCCATGGACTGGGTAGATGTGGTGAATGCCCTAAAGGCCGACCCCAAAAAAACATCGGAACTGGCCCAAAGCATCTCCAAATGGCCCAAAAGCTCGCCCGGTTATTTCAGCGATATCCAAACCCGCATAAAAAAATTTGCCGAAAGCGGCCAGTTGGGCATATTTGCCAACGGCTACTGGGGGCACCCCGCCTACAAGTTGCCTGCGGAGGTTAACCTTATTGGCCTGGCGCACTACCTGGAAGCCCTTGAATGGCAAAAGGAAATTGTTAAGGTGCATGCCATTTTTGGCGGCAAAAACCCGCACCCCAATTACTTGGTAGGTGGCATGGCTTGCGCCATAAGTATTGACGACGTTAGCGGCATCAACGCCGAGCGCTTGGCTTATGTTGGCCAGTTGTTGCAACAGGGCAAGGAGTTTGTTGAACAGGTTTATATACCCGATTTAATGGCAATCGCATCCTTTTATAAAGATTGGGGTGCCATTGGCGGAGGTCTTGGTAACTACCTAGTATATGGCGACCTGCCAACAAACGGGTACCGCGATACATCTTCCTATAAATTTCCCGGTGGGGCTATTCTTAATAAAGACATTAGTAAAGTATATGATGTAGACTTAAGAAAGGAAGAAGAAGTAGAGGAATATGTTACCCACAGTTGGTACGATTACAAAGAAGGCAATGACAAAGGACTGCACCCCTGGAAAGGTGAAAGCAAGGTTAACTATACCGGCCCTAAACCCCCTTTTGAGCATTTAGACACCACGCAAAAATACAGTTACCTTAAAACCCCGCGGTGGAAAGGGCATGCCATGGAAGTGGGCCCGCTGGCCCGACTGCTGGTGGGTTATGGAAGAGGCCGTGAGGACTTTAAAGCGGTTGTTGACAAGGCATTGAAGGACTTGAATGTGCCTGTAGCGGCCTTGTTCAGCACACTGGGCAGGACCGCAGCCCGAGGTTTGGAAAGCACCCTGGTAGCACAATGGGGGCTTGATTTTTACAACCAGCTAATTGCCAACATTAACAATGGCGACAGCCGCATGGCCGACATGACCCGTTTTGACCCCAATACCTGGCCTAAAACAGCCATGGGCGTGGGCCATACAGAAGCCCCCCGCGGTGCCTTGGCCCACTGGATTAACATTGAAGATAAAAAAATAGCCAACTACCAGTTAGTGGTACCTACTACCTGGAACGCTTCGCCCAGGGATAATAAAGGGCAGCTCTCGGCCTACGAATCTTCGTTGCTGGATACACCGGTGGCCGACGAAAAGCAGCCGCTTGAAATTATACGTACCATCCACAGCTTCGACCCCTGCATGGCCTGTAGCGTGCATGTGTACGACGAGGAAGGCAAACACATAAGCCGGATAAACATATTGGGAGACTAATTAATAAACCTGTTTTATGTCAAAAAAATATCTGCACATACACAGGCTTCGCCGGGTGTATGTTTGGGAACTGCCTGTAAGGTTTTACCACTGGCTGAATGCCTTGGTTATACTTACGCTTATAGCCACCGGTTTTTATATTGGCAACCCGCTGGCCCTGCAAAGCCAGCACGAGGCTACCAGCCAGTTTACCATGGGCTGGGTACGCTACATCCATTTTGCGGCAGCGTACATTTTCTTTTTCAATTTTTTGTTCCGTTTGTACTGGGGGTTTGTAGGTAACAAATATGCCAACTGGCGCCAGTTTATACCAGCCTCGAGAAAGTTTTTTAAGGAAATGTGGTATGTATTTAGGATGGATATTCTCATGCTAAAAGGTAAGGAACACATGAGCATCGGACACAACGCCATGGCGGGGTTTATCTATTTCCTTACGTTTTTGGCTTTTCTTGTACAGTGCTTAACCGGGTTTGGCCTGTATGCGCCCATGAGTACCTGGTGGCTGCCAAAGCTGTTCGCTTGGGTACCCTTTGTGCTTGGTGGCGATATATTAACAAGGCAGATACACCATTGGTCAATGTGGTTTTTTATTCTGTTTGCCGTAATACACGTCTACCTGGTGTTCTACCACGATTATGTGGAGGGACGTGGTGAAATGAGCAGCATGGGCGGCGGATGGAAATTTATTGAAGAAGAAGTGTTTGACAGAAACCACCACCAAACACCAAACCCCGAAAAGAAATAACAACCAATAGTATGCCCGGTAACAAAAGCATTTTAATATTAGGGATAGGCAATTACTTAATGGGTGATGAAGGTGTTGGCGTGCATACGGCCAACAGGCTGAAGGAAGGCGATGTACCGCCCGGTGTTGACATTGTGGATGGCGGCACCGGCGGTTTTCATTTGTTGGAGTACTTTGAAACCTACGATACTGTAATACTGGTTGATGCTACCCTTGATGGAAACCCTAATGGCACGATACGCTTAATAAAGCCCCGTTTTGCGGCTGATTTTCCAAAAGCGATGAGTACGCATGATATTGGCCTTAAGGATATGGTGAGCGCCTTGCAACTGTTAGGCAAAATGCCTGATATCCGTTTGTTTGTGGTAAGCATTGAAAGCCTGCAACAGCAGGGCATTGAACTTACCGCAGACATAGAAGCAGTAATGCCGCAATTACTGGATAAGGTAACAACACTAGCCTGGGATGTTTATAATGCTAGCGCTATCGACAACAATGGTGATTTGGCATTTGAGCGCGAGGCTGCAATATCAGTTGCCTAAAGCAATAGGGGAATTTGTCTTTTACGTAAAAAAACTATCGCCATACGGGTATTATTACTATGTACAATCCTCTCATCGTGTGCTAATGCGGCCTTTTCAAACCCATAGTATATTTCCCAATCTAAGCTTGCAAGTGTTGATCATAAAACTCTCAAACAACAAGCAAGTTGGTAACGACAATTTAGCGGATACGACATAAGTCATGTTTTTGTTGCAAGAGGAAGTATATTTTTATGCAACACAAATAATTATCCCGGCAATTTGGAAACTTATCACATACATATAAACGGCATTGTGCAGGGCGTGGGCTTCAGGCCCATGGTATTCCAGTTGGCTAGCGCCATGGGTATTAATGGATATGTAATGAATGGAAACAACGGGGTACATGTTTTTTTTAACGCTTCCGAAGCGGACGCACACAAGCTTTTCCATGATATTAAGCACCACGCACCAGCCCAAGCAAAAATAATTTCGGCAAGCTTGCAAAAAACAACGGATAAAACCTTTGAAGGGTTTGCAGTATTAATGGATGATAACAGCGGTGGTAAAAAGCAGGTATTGCTTCCGCCTGATATAGCCACCTGTAGCACTTGCAGCCAAGAGTTGCACGATGAAACAAACCGGCGCTACCGGTATCCTTTTATAACCTGTACACAATGTGGCCCGCGTTATTCCATCATCAAAACACTGCCATACGAAAGACATGGCACTGCTATGCATAGTTTTGATATGTGCCAAAATTGTAGTGGTGAATACGAAGATATCGGCGACAGAAGGTTTTTTTCACAAACTAATAGCTGCAGTATATGCGGAATACAGTTAACCATTTGGGGCTCGGCAGCTATAAAAATTTCAAACGATACAAGCAACGTTCTTTTACGCATTAAAAGTTATTTAAGTGCCGGTAATATTGTTGCGGTTAAGGGCATTGGCGGGTATTTGCTTTTATGCGATGCCGCCATGCCTGGCACCATAGAATTGCTGCGAAAGAGAAAACACCGCCGTTCAAAACCATTTGCTGTTTTATACCACGGCATAAACGAAGTGGATAAATATTATGAAGTAAATGATTGTGAGAAAAAGTTGTTGCAAGGCAAAGAAGCCCCGATAGTTTTATTGCGGCCTAAAAAAGACATAGCCGTTAATATTTGCTTAACCCAAGTGGCACCCGGCCTCAACAAGATTGGTGTCATGTTGCCCTACAGCCCTTTACTAGACATTATTTCAGGCGATTATGGCAAACCGCTAATTGCTACAAGTGCAAACATATCCGGGTCGCCTATTATTTACAAGGATGCTGATGCCTTGGAATACCTTTTTAACATAGCCGACTATGTGGTGAGTTACAATAGGGAGATTGCCGTTCCGCAGGACGATAGTGTGGTACAGGTTTCACGGAATTCGCAACAACCTTTAATAATCAGGAGGTCTAGGGGATATGCGCCGTCGTTATTACAATATGCTCCACGCACTAACGAATGTATACTTGCCACCGGTGCGTTTTTAAAAAGCAGTTTCACATTATCGGTTAACGGTAATGTGTTTGTAAGCCAATTTTTGGGCAGCGGAGAAAGTTATGAATCACAGCAGATGTACCGGAATACGCAGGAACATTTGCTTGGGTTGTATTCGGTAAAACCAACAACAATTGTTACTGATAAACACCATGGTTATTTTTCGCATAGGTACGCTGTTGAATTTTCGCAAAAAGACGGTTGTGCCATTCAATTTGTCCAACACCATGAAGCCCATTTTGCAGCAGTACTTGCAGAAAATAATTTGTTACATACATCCCATGCCGTGCTAGGCATCATTTGGGACGGTACAGGCCTCGGCAATGACGGTAATATTTGGGGGGGCGAGTTTTTTGTTTATCAGCATAGCGAAATGGTTCGCCATAGCCATTTCGATTATTTCCCCACCATAACGGCAGACAAGATGGCTCAGCAGCCTAGGATATCGGCCATTTGTACCACAAGCGGCACAGTGATGGGCAATGCCATATTGAAAGAAAAATTTATGAGTATTGAATGGAATAACTATCAAAAATTAATATGCAAGGCAACACTATTTTCTTCGTCTGTCGGAAGAATATTTGATGCAGTGGCCTCTATATTGAACTTAGGTGACATGCAAGAATATGAAGGAGAGGCTGCCATGTACTTACAGGTACTCGCCGAAGAATATGTTGCTGCCAATGGCTTTATAATGGATGGGCATTATTTTGAAGGTGCCAACTGTGATAGCAACATACCAACCGCATATCTGATGCAAGGTATTCTTGAGGATAGTAAAAACGGAAAGGCCAAACCATATATCGCTGCCAAACTTCATTATTCACTTGTTTGCCTGGTTGATATTGTTGCGAGACAAGTAAACACCGACATGATTTGTTTTAGCGGTGGTGTTTTTCAAAATACTTTATTGGTTGATTGGATACGTCAATTGTATGATGATAAATACAGGTTGTTCTTTCATAAAAACTTATCGCCCAATGATGAGAATATTTCGTTTGGGCAGTTGGTGTATTATGAAAACAAGATACAATCAAAAATAAATAATTCGAAAGAAATGAGTAACCGGCAGGTGGAGCGTGTTTTAACAGACTGAAGCATTTTTGTTTCGTTGCCGGAATGCAGCGAGACAAGCCTTATTTTATGAAAGCGTTAATTGTTGTTTAGTGATGCTGTAATTGGATGCGACACAAACAGTACTACAATTGAAAAACCGTGGCAGGTCAATAAAAATATTCTTAGATGTATGAAATATGTATCGGAGTTCCACTCCCCCGAAATAGCGGATGCGCTGTTGAAGGAAATAAAGCAAACAGTTAAAGGCAACTGGCATATTATGGAAGTATGCGGCGGCCAAACACATTCGTTGGTTAAAAACGGCATACTTAACATGTTGCCCGATAATATACAAATGATACACGGGCCTGGATGCCCCGTGTGTGTAACACCTGTTAACCTTATTGATAAGGCCGTGTATTTGGCAACAGAACATAATGTTATACTTTGTTCGTACGGCGATATGATAAGGGTGCCTGGCAGCGGAATGAGTTTGCTGGAGGCAAAGTCAAAAGGGGCTGATGTGCGCATTTTGTATTCGCCATTGGAGGCTGTGAAAGTAGCTAAAGAAAACCCTGGCAGAGAAGTCGTTTTTTTTGCCGTGGGTTTTGAAACTACCGCGCCGGCCAACGCTCTTTCGGTTGTTCACGCACACAGGCAGGGGATTAAAAATTATTCAATTCTTACATCCCATGTGCTTGTTCCGCCCGCTATGGAAGCAATTATGAATGATAGCGATTGCCGGGTTGATGCATTTTTGGCTGCAGGCCACGTATGCGCCATTATGGGTATGGGGGAATATTACCCGCTAGTGGAAAAATACAAGATACCCATGGTTGTAACAGGCTTTGAGCCGGTTGATTTACTGGAGGGTATTTTAATGGCGGTTAAACAATTGGAGGCGGGTACTTACACTTTACAAAACCAATATACGCGCGTAGTTGGAGAGGCCGGCAACGGCAATGCCATTGCCATGATTGAAAATGTTTTTGAAGTTACTGACCGTGAATGGCGTGGCATAGGCAACATACCATTTAGTGGGTATGGTGTTAAAGAACAGTACAGTGAGTATGATGCCACTAAAAAATTTACAATTAACATAGCATCAGCTAAGGAGGATGCAACCTGTATGAGCGGAGATGTGATGAAAGGCAAAATAAAGCCATTCCAATGCCCCAATTTTGGCATTAAATGCACGCCCGTTAACCCGATTGGCGCGCCAATGGTAAGCAGTGAAGGTGCTTGTGCGGCCTATTACCATTTTAATATAGCCGCCACTTCGCTTGTTGAACATACAAACGAATTGCAAGATGTAGATGCCGGCTTCAGCACACCGGATTATAAACTCAACAATAAATAAGTCAATAAAAATTCGCACATGAACCTTTCTTGTCCTATGCCAAAGCTTGATTTTGATACCATTAATTTGGGCCATGGCAGCGGTGGTACTTTAACAAACCAGCTTTTGGAAAAAGGCGTATTCACATTACTGGAAAACGGACTGCTAAATAAAAAACACGACGGGGCCATTTTCAACCTTAACGGCACCGTTGCCATGAGCACGGATACCTATGTAGTATCGCCCATATTTTTTGAAGGTGGCAACATTGGGGACCTCGCCATAAATGGAACTGTGAACGACCTTGCGATGTGCGGCGCTTCCGCCAAATATTTATCGCTGGGCTTTGTGTTGGAAGAAGGGCTAAAAATGACGGAGTTTTGGGAGATATTACTGAGTATAAAAGCTGCATGCGATGCAGCGGGCGTACAAATAATTACGGGCGACACTAAGGTTGTGGAAAGGGGTAAAGGCGATAAAATATTCATCAACACCACTGGTATTGGTTTGGTGCATGAAAAGGCATGCATTGATAGTGCCAACATAAAAGCAGGAGACAAAATTATTTTAAGCGGGCCTCTTGCCCGGCATGGTATTACCATTATGAGCCACCGACAGGGCCTGCAGTTTGAAACGACCATCAGCAGCGATACTAGGCCGCTAAAAGAAATTGTACTGTCGTTATTAGATACATTTGGAGAACACATTCATTTATTGCGTGACCCAACAAGGGGTGGTCTTGCAACGGTACTGAACGAAATTGCTGTAGAAGCAAAAATGGGTGTTGATATTTGGCAGAACGCCATTCCTGTGGAGGAAGAAGTGTACGGAGCCTGTGAAATGCTGGGGCTTGACCCTTTGTATGTTGCTAATGAGGGATTGTTTGTTGCAGTAGTTGATGCAAGCATCGCAGATTCTTTACTACAACAGCTTAGAAAATGGCAGTATGGTACTAACGCAAATATTGTGGGTGAAGTAACGGCTGACCATTCCAGGCAGGTATTAATGACAAGCAATATCGGCGGCCGCAGGGTTGTTAATATGCTTGCCGGTGAACAGTTGCCAAGAATATGCTAAGCTGGGTGCATGATTTAGTAATACAACCTGAGATATAAAAGTTGAAAACGAAACAATGTATAATATCAATCATGGGTTTAAAACTTTGCATCGCTAAGAGGAGTAATATCAATTCTTTGTCTGATTTCTTCTTTTTATGGGGTATCAATACATTTTCATAGACAGGTAGATTGCCTCAAGATTTTTTGGGACGAGAAAACGTCGATACAAAACCAACGGAAGTAACCAAAGCGATACATAAAAAAATCCCGTTCTGCATTTGCAGAACGGGATTTTTATTCCACTATTTTTTTGTGCTTGTTTTATAGGCTTTCTACATTTTAAATTGTATGTACTTGCCTTTCATTAATACATGTACAAGGTGCCTTCCGTCAGCGCATCATTTCGGTATTCCTCACTGCTAATACACCAATAATTTGGTGGTAGCCATGCCTTGTACATGTAGCAAATAAATGCCAGACGCAGGTTTGGCGGCAAGTTTTAACTTGAGCAAGCCGCCTGTTGGTGCCAAAGAGCCAGCATATATCAATTTGCCTTCCATGCTAAGCAGTTGCACATTTTGTTTTACAACCGTTGGCGTTGCAAGCCTTATGTTTATCACATTACCAGTTACGGGGTTGGGATATACACTTAAGGTTGTTCCGTTGCCAGTTATGTTTACTGTTTTCACACCATAAATCTTTGCCGCCCCGTTTTTATCAACTTGTATTAACCGGTAGTAATTAGTGCCAACTGCAGGAAAAGTGTCTTCTGTTGAATAGTAATGCACATTTGCCAAGGCATTTCCCGCTAGCACCTTTGCAAGACTTGCATAATTAACCCCGTCAACACTTTTTTGTATGACAAAATAATTGTTGTTTATTTCGGCAGCGGTTGACCAAGCTATTGCAACAGAACCGCTTTTTTGCAACGATGCGGTATAGCTTAACAATTGTACAGGCAGTGCGTTTGTAGCACACGTAGAACCTACGGTGTAGTCCTGTGGGTTGGCGCTGGAATTTCGTTCGCCGCCGGCGGGTACCTGGTAAGTAAAGTAAATGCTCAGTTGCGTGCCGTTGGGTATTGCCTGCACAAGCCTAAAATCGTTGCCTATCTTAGTCATGGGGTAGCCGGGGTACTGCCCGGTACCGCCTTGGCGTACATAAATTAAAGCGTAAGCACAGCCCGCAATGTTGGCCAGCGGGTGAAAAGTAAACACCACATTGCCATTAACCGTTTCGGCGCGGTAGCTAAAGTCGCTATCATCCAGCGTGGCGCAAAACCCCACCGAGTTATCAATGTTTACCACCACATTCACAAAGGTGGAAGTGGCAGAGAGCGAGTCGGCGGCAATAGCCTTGGCCCCGATGGTGTAATTACCCGCAGGTACCTTGGTCCAGTTAAACTGGTATGGGGCTGCAGTGGACGTGCCTAGTGAGTCGGCACCGCTATAAAACACCACACTGTTAATGGTGCTGGAGGCATCTGTAGCATCGGCCTGTATGTTAATGATAGCAGGCTCGGTAAAGCTGGCGTTGTTTACTGGAGAGGTTATGCTAATCGCCGGGGGCGCATCGGCAATGCCGGTGCAGTTGGTGCCTACCACATAGCCCTGCGGGTTGGCACTGGAATTACGCTCGCCCCCAGCAGGTACATTGTAGGTAAAATAAAAGCTAACAGCCACCCCATTGGCAATAGCTGCGGTGGTAAACACAAAGTCGCCACCTGCGGCAGTCATGCCGTAGCCACCGTAACCACCCTGGCTGCCTTGGCGGAGATATATAAGCGAATAAGCGCAACCGGCAATGGGCGCCAGTGGGTGAAAGGTAAAGGTTACCATACCGCCTGTGGTGGTGGCCTTGTATTCGTAATCGCCGTTAACTGAAGTGCCGCAATAGCCATCGGTATTGGGCTTGTTTACGGTAATGCCCACCGGTATGGAAACAGTGGAGATGCCGTTGTTGTTCGTTGCCTTTGCCGTTAGGCTGTATTGGCCAGCGGCCACGTTTGTCCAGGTAAAATTATACGGTGGTGTGGTAACGGTGCCCAATAAGGTATCCGCATGGTAAAAACCCACTCCGCTGATGCCCGATGCATCGCTGGCGGTGGCGCTGATGGCTATGCTTGCCGGGGCAGTGTAACTGGCTGCATCGGCTGGGGCCGTAATGGCAACGACCGGAGCGCCTGCGTAACACACGGTGCCTGAAATGTATTGCACTGGGTTGGCGCTGGAATTACGCTCCCCACCTGCGGGTACATTGTAAGTAAAGTAAAAGCTTACAGTGGTGCCTGCGGATACGGGCAGGCTAAATACAAAATCAGTCGTTGAGTCAACCATGTTATAGCCGGGGTATGCACCCTGGCCAGTACCTTTTTTTATGTAGATGATGGCTGAGCTTGACCCCATGATGGGTGCCAAGGGAAAAAAAGTAAAATGCACCGTATCGTTTTGGGTATACACGGCATAGCTAAAATCTCCGCTCGGGTCAGTACCGGTGCAAGCCACAGGCGTTTGTGAATGGGCGGAAAAAATGCTGGCAAAAAACAGCACTAGCATTATGGCGGGCTTGGTTAACATTGTTGGTGTTATCTTCATGGTAATGTGTATTGAATGATGTATGTTTTTACAAATTTGTGCAAAGTAGAATGACATGGAAAAGCTGGTGCCAGACGCTTTGTATAAAAGCGGTTGACAAAAAATGTTTGGTGTAGGTGGCTGGTGGTTTAATAACGTTTATAAGGCGTTGCCGATTACGGCCTTGTTACCAACAGTTTAATGGTAACCATAGCGTATGTTGGCGAATATTTTAAAGGTGTTTATTACTAAACACAACAAGTTATTTAGCAGGAGTGTGGTGATGCAACCGCTGTTAGTATCGGCAGGTAATTGGCGGGAAAATGTTACTATGGCTTGCATCGTTTATGGTTTAACAACAATGATAAAATAAGCAACCGGCTAACAAAAGAAAGCCGCCCGTCGGTTATCATACGGCTTCAAAAAAGATGGGGCATAGCGTGATAAGCTGCTTGATTTACATGCAGGTTATACCTGCTCCTTAATTATTTCAAACAAAAAGAATGCGATGATGGCTGTTAATAAAAAGAATGAAAGAAATACCCTTACAGCCATATTAAGTTTTACGGCCACGCCAAGGGCCTTACCATCCAGCTGGTAAATTTTGGAGAAATCAAACGGCATAACCAACTGCCTAAGCCTTGGTTTTTTATTAATGCACCTATAAAAGGAAAAATATTTATACAAAACATTGGCAAAAAACAACAAGTCAAATATCACTAATAAACCAAATGTACAGGCAATTACGCGTACCTCCTTAAGCAGTGCACAAATGGTATACATGTGGGAATTTTATATGGATAGTTTAGCTATTGGTTAATAACATCCCGAAAGTTACTTGCAGCTCCTCCATTCTAAAGCGTTTATGCAGCACTGGTGTAATCCAAAGCAGTATAATCGTTCAACGTTTGAAACATAAAACTGCCTGCGAAAATTTTAAGAAGAACTGTAAGCTTGCCATGGTTAGGCAAGCCTACAGTTTTATAATAAGAGCTGACACACTTAGTTATCGGCTATACTAGTTAAGTATTTTGTTGGAATACTGTTTGTTATCCAACTGAAGCTTAACAATGTATACGCCATGGGATGAAGACCCTAGGTTTAATGGAAGGGTATACGTACCCGGCATTGTAACGCCTTTGTTGATTGATTTAATCAACTGGCCTTGCAGAGAGTATACTTTGAAAGAGACAGCGGCTTTATGGTCAAGCTGCAACTGTATCCAACTGTTGGCTGTGCCATTGCCTAATACAGACCATGCAAACTTGCTGTAATCAATTTTTATGGCAGAAGAATAAGCAAAGTTGCCGTCTAGGTCAATTTGCTTAAGCCTATAATAATTAGCACCGCTCAGCAATTTAGGATCGGAATAAGTGTATTTGTTTACTTGTGCACCGGGGCCTTTGCCCGGTACAAACGCAACCGCATCAAACTTAACGCCGTCCTGGCTTCTTTCAACATTGTAACCTTTGTTGTTTATTTCGTTGGTGGTTGACCAATTAAGCACAGCTTGGTTATTATCTAAACGGCCGTTGAAGTCGATAAACCTAACCGGTAATGTAGATTGGCTGGAGAAATAAACATTGTCGAAGAAAACAGTTCCGCCGCCTGCACCGCCATTATCATTATCAACAAACAGCAATTGTGCAATGTGCCCCTTGGTGGTTAACGCTGTCAAGCTGTCAACATTAATCTCAAGGCTGTTCCATGTGCCTTGGGTAAGCGTGAAGGTTTTAAGACCTTCCACAACCGGGCCGTTTGCATAGATTCCTGTTGGGCCAAAATCAACAAGCTTTATAGAAAAACTTGTCATATCAGGTGTCCAAACATCCACATGAAAAAACTTACGGGTGGTAGCATCTACTTCTTTTGCCACAAACTCGGTACCGGAAAATACTAAAGCTGAATATTCTTTAATACCTACTGCTCCTATTTTAAAAGGATCGGTTAATGTTGCATTACACCAGCCTGTTCTCCACGTGTCAACAGTATTATCCGTATATGTTTGGCTGCTGTTAAACAGCGAGTATACGTTGGCCGCAGGCACTGTTGGGTTAGGTGCCAGCGTTGTTGGGGCAGATTGCGATAACACCGTAAGAGTTAATACCCCAGACACGTTAACGGTGCCTAGTTTAGCTGTTATAGTGGCTGTACCCGGCGCAAGTGCTGTGCCAACGCCAATGCCGTCAAACGATACAATACCTGTGGGTGTGGCAGAATAGGTAAAATAAGCGGGGGCTAATGCGCTCAATACTTCTGGTGTGCCGTTAACAGGAAAAGTAATTGCAATGCCGTTGGCTGTAAAAGTGGCACCTACTGCTTTTTTTACTGTTTCTGTGGCCATAGCTGCTGTTGGGGTGCCAATTACACCGCCGGTAATGTTTTCGTACTGTATTTGGTCAAACCAAATACTGGCACCGGCATTAGTGCCTATGGCCATATGCCACAGGCCAGACAATGCGGTTAACTTAGACGCATCCGGTATGGGGATGATAAATTTTTGCCAAGTGGTGGTTATGGGAATATTTGCGTATTCCACTGAATAATTGGCGTCACTGGTGTTGTTGCCAAAACCTACTTTGTCAAACGATAGGGCAGCACTTGCCTTGGCCCAAAAAGTTACTGCATTGTAGGCGCTAACATCAATGGGTGCAGCTGGCACCAGTGCCCCGCCGGTATAGCCAGAGGCAGGTACTACTACTTTTAGCGAGGCCGTGCCTGCTTTAAAAACAGTGTTGTCGATAGAAACAGCGTTGTTTGAGCCGCCAAAGCCCACAAATGTTACGCCCGTGGCGTAGTTGTCGTCAAAAATTACCTGCTGCGCACCAACCCGGCAGCAAAGCATAAAAAAGGCAAACACCGATAGGTAAAACTTTTGCATTGTTTTTGAATTTTAATTAAGAAAAGATTTTATAAATAGTTTTAGACGCAATCCTTTTTAAAAACTTGGCCATTGTTATTGGTAAACACGCACATAATCCACTTGCATTTTTTGGGGAAAGATGGCATCATCAACACCATATTTTCCACCCCAATCGCCCCCCACAGCCACGTTTAATATCAAGTGGAAAGCTTTGTTAAACGGCCAAGCTTCAGTGCCAGTACCGTCATTTTTAAATTGGAAAAATTTATTGTCATCAATAAAAAAGGTGAGGGCCTTAGCATCCCACTCAAAGCCATACAAATGAAAAGCGGTGGAAAAATCCTTGCCCGCGCTGCCTTTTGACCGCTGGGTACCCAAACCACCGTTGTATTTGCCGGTATGTACGGTGCTAAAAACAGTATCTGGCCAATAACCCACGTTTTCCATAATGTCAATTTCACCGCTGTGCGGCCATTGCCCCAGGGTATGGTCAGTCGGTAACATCCAAATTGCCGGCCAAATACCCCTGCCAGCGGCTATTTTTGCCTTTATCTCAAAGCGGCCGTACTTCCAGCCGCTGTCAATTTTTGCCACCAATCTTGCGGATGTGTATTCAGCACCCTCATAATGTTCCTTCTTGGCCTCAATGGTAAGCAGGCCGTTTTCCACATGCGCGTTTTCCAGGCGCTTTACAGTGTAATACTCCAGCTCATGGTTACCCCAGCCGCAAATGGCAGGGCAACCCATGCCCAAGTCGTAGCCCCATTTAGTGCTGTCAGGCAGTCCGTTTTGGCTGAATTCATCGGACCATACTAGTTTTTTGTATCGCTTTTGTGCAACACCAGCAGTATTAATCAGCACAAGCACCATTAAGGTTGCTAGCAATCGAGATTTATATATGTGGCAATTCATTACGTGCTGAGTATTTTTTTTGAAAAAATTACTTTCAATAATTATTTGTACACGCGCACATAATCAACAAACATTGTTTGCGGAAAAGGCGTTTGCGCCGTGGGGAAACCTAAAAAATTGCCCCCTACTGCTACATTAAGAATAATAAAAAAAGGATGGTCGTACACCCATTGGCCGGGTACGTCGGCTGAAGTAATTTCCTCGTACAAATAGTCGTCAACAAAAAAATCAATTTTATTTACCGTCCATTCCACCGCAAAAACGTGAAAATCTTGGTCAAACCGGCTGTCGGGTAAACCATAACCTTTGGTGATGGCACTCGCACCTGAATAACCGGGGCCATGGATGCTTCCGTGGTTAATACTCGGCTGCTGGCCACGAAGCTCCATTATGTCAATCTCGCCGCATTGTGGCCAAGTAACTGCATCAACATTGCTGCCAAGCATCCAAAAGGCTGGCCAAATACCAGCACCGTAAGGTGTTTTTATGCGGGCCTCTATCCTGCCGTAGGCCTGCGAAAAAAGGGCCTTGGTGTTAATCCTGCCAGAGGTATATGCCAACCCTCCGTATGACTCGTTGTAGGCTGTTATTTGCAAATTGCCGTTGCCGTCAAATGAAACGTTCTTTTGGCGGTTGGTGTAATACTCAAGCTCTTGGTTGCCCCAGCCTCCTGAGCCATTGCCTATATCAAATTTCCACTTGGTGGTATCAAGGCCAGCCCCGGCCGCGTCGTTAAATTCATCACTCCACGCCAACGTCCAATTTCGTTTTGGAAGCGTTTGCACTGAGTTTTTTTTACAGCCTGAAAAATTGAACAGCATCAGCATACCTATACTGCCGTACAATAACACCTTTTTATATGGTATATGGAGCAACATCTTCATGGTCTAATTTTTTTCAGTTGAAATAATAAGCCTTTATGCCTTTACCGTTAATTGTGAAAAAATATGTTCTGTAAATAAATATCTCCGTTACCGGTAAACATCATCTGGTCTACTTTAGACAGTGAAACCGGTGCAAACTGCGACAACGGTATGTCCACACTTGTCCAAACACCGTTAGTAGGCACCGTAAGCGCACGCGAAGCCTGCACTGCGTTTCCACCGGTTTGCGCCGCTGAATTTATAAGGAATACATTTAGCGTTGAGGAGTTAGGCGTGTAATAGTCCACGTGCAAAAAGCCGTAGGAAGACACATTTTGCGCGCCGGCAAACTCTGTACCCTCATAGTTTAAGCCTTTGTAGTAAAGGGTGCTGGTGCCAGCAATTTTTGGCTGGGTTACCACGGTTGCCTGCCCCCAACCCGGAAAAAAGTTGGTACCTGCAACATTGGTATACGCATCACTGAAAATTGAATACACACTGGAAGCAGGGTATGTAGGCGTTGGCGCAGCTGTTGTGGGGGTTGAAGCGAAACTCCAGAAATAAATATTGTCGGCAAAAAAGTTGCTAATGTTGGTGCCGCTAAATATAATTTGGCCAACATGCTGTTTGGTTGTGAGCTTGGGTAAACTTGCAAATGGAATATCCAAACTAACCCAACTATTGTTGTGCAAAGTAGGCGCCGTATAAGTAACCTGGGCATTTACATCATCGCCGCCACCCGGCACCCCGTTGGCACCAAAATCTAACACCTCAATGGTAAGAGATGCGCCCGACGATAGTGCTGAAGGAAAGTAAAGATCCAAATGCAAATCAGACATGGAGGAGATATCAATAGTGGGGGTACTCATTTGTATACCTACAAAATTGAAGTTGGTATAGTTTAATACATGGTCGCCGTTTACTGCAAAATCAGCCGACTGGGTTGTTTGGAACGGGGCCCAGTAGCCATTGTAATAATCAACTGGAACGCTTGTATAGGCGTCGCTAAAAACTGATATAACATTAGCAGGGTCTTTTGTTGGCTTGGGCGCCGCAACAAATACACCAGGCGAGTTTATGGTAAGGCTGCCCTTTGCCTTTGCGCCGCCTACTGTGGCTGTAATAACCGCAGAGCCGGCACCGACAGTGCTAACCAACCCAACATTGTTAACCGTTGCCGCACCAGTATTTGATGAAGCGAAATTAAAATACGACGCGGAAATAGACAGGGTATCGCTGTTGGCATTGGGTAAGTTAAACGATTCGCTAAGGCCGGTTATTGGTGTGTTTACTCCTACATAAGAGGTTTGCTGCACATTAACTCCGTTTAACATTACAGGCGTGGGGTTTGAAATAGTACCCAGTTTTACAAACTGCACATTATCAACCCAAAATGTATATCCCCTGCCATTGTTGTCGGGGGCGGCGGCATAATAAAACATTCCCCTTTCTGCGTTAAGCTTGGATGCATCGGGTATCGGAATAATAAATTGCTGCCAGTTTGAATTTAATAGCACATTGTTTAAGCCTACTTGGTATTTGTTGGCCCCAAAATCGTTGCCAAAACCAAATACGGCAACTGTTTCGGGCCCTGAAGCCTTTGCCCAAAAAACTAAGGCATCGTAGCCAGATAAATTACGGCCGTCGGTAACAAAAAACGAACCGCCTGCATACGAACCTGCCGGGTTGTTCTTGTCGGGCACTTCAAACCGCATGGAAGCAATGGAGTGGCTGTACGTTATGGCACTGTCTACTTGAAAGGCTGTTGGCACAGTTCCGCCAAATGCAGCATATACTAGGTTTTTACTAAAACCATCAATAAAAACTTCACCAATGGCTGGGTAGCTAGCTTGCGACAAAGTAGCTAAATCTCTTTTGCAGCCGGTTACCAACAACAGCAGCAACAAAACTGGCAGTACTGTAATATATTTTACTATTCTTGTTTGCATTGTATATTATTTTATTTGCCAATATTTATTTGGATGTAAGTCCTTAATTCCCATTCATTGCCGTTAGGAAAGCCAATGGCATTGGGATCGGGTACGAAATTTCCGTTTGCGTCAACGGTCTTAGTGGGGTCATAGCGGTTTGAGTATTTATCCAACGTCCTGTAAGTCCAACGCACGCCTATCCTTGTGCCTGGTAAAGCAAACCAATCGGGGTTGCTAACTTCAGTAGATAGGTCAGCCATGAATTGTAATGGATAAGTCTCGTTAAAATCGCGGTGGTAGTCGTATGGGCCCCAATCGTTAACCTTAACAGCACTAACCAATTTTACTTTTTTATAAATAAGTCTTAAGTCGGCGCCGTACCTCCTTATCAACCTTGGGTCGCTGCCGTTTGCCTGGCCTGTGCCGCCGTACAAGCCAAGTATCCACCCAAAATTGGGTGTTAGCTTAGAAACGATTCTGGCTTTTGCTTCCCACAAATCATGGGCTGGTGCAGCCCCGTTAAATGCGAAGGAGGTTCGCCCGTTACTTTCAAAACCAATAGCAGCATCCTGTGTGGTGGGCAGGTGGCGGTAAACAAAGCCTGCGCTGATGGCCAGTTTGGCATCTTCCGACCTGTCGTTGTCCCAATCGTACATCCAGGTGGCCGGGGTGGGGTCATACGTAAATAGTATTTCACCTGCAGTCATTTCCCGGTTGCTTCTTACCACAAAGGGGTCATCCAATATATTCCTTGGCCTGCCCGGTGCGGGTACACCTGCTGGTATAGGCCCTTCGATAGGCGTTTGCCATAGGAAGTTTGGGGCAATTTGGAGATTGCCTACCAAATAAGTAAAACCACTTAAAACATTGTATTGGTTACCGCTTCCGCCGTCTTTTAGCGACCATCCGGTAAATGTTTTTGTATAATCGGCACCTCCGTTGGCTACCAAACCCATTGCTGCCGACTGCGCGTACCAATTGAATTTACGCCCTGTATAGGTAAACTTAACTTTACCGCCCCAATTGTCCTTTCCTTTAATTTGATCCTGGTACACGTTATAATTGCCCTTAACACCGCTTACCAATTGAAAAGTTCTGCCATTTAAAGGCTGGCCGGCCCAAATGCCCCCTATGTCAAAACCAAACCTGCCGAATTTTCTGTTTACATCTAAGGTAACCCGGCGAGTTTGTGGTTGGGGTATGGCAATGGAGCTAACGATGGAGGTTTGCTTGTCTAAGTCTTCGTGGTAAATACCAGTTACGGTAAAGCCCGCCAATTTTTTACTGTACTTAACCAATACAGATGGGTTTGCGCCCCAATAAAGCTGTGGCCCAAAGGCAACCTTCAACCCGTCTAAAAACTTCTTGCCGGCTACTTCAAAGCCAACGGGCGCTTCGCCATTGTAAATATCTATGTTGGGGCCGTAATTAGCTTCTGGGTAAAGCCCAAAAAAGTCTCCCTCATAGCCCCAGTGGTAATGGCCGGTTCGGTAAAACCCGGTAAAGTCAAAATATTTTTGGTTCCAGTTAACGCTTGCCCGGTAAAGCTGTACCCTATTTTCAGATAACAGTTGTGTTGTTCCATTACTGCTAACCACTGTTACCGGCCTGCCACGGTTTTCATAAAATATTTCGTCAATCGGGTTTTCGGCTACATGCCCCAAAACATTAAACTGCACATTGGCCCTAACATTTGGTGTTGGGTTGGCAGTTACACCAACGTACATTGATTCCATGTGGTCAAAACCAAGCCGGTTGGGGTATGTTGTAGTACTATTAGGGTTTATACTGGTTGGTGTGGTAATAAGGCTACCACCAGTATTATAAGTGGTAAACTCTGTGCGTAAATTGCTGAGGCTTATTTTGCTGGTTGATTCGCCCTCTATCGCAGCCTTATCCCCCCTTGCTTTAAGCATGGCATCTGTTAGGTGAATGCTGCTAAAATATTCCTGTAAAGATTGGGCAGTGTTGCCTTCGGCATACGGGTTAAACTTGTGGGCATCTTTTAACGCATAATATGCAGCGCGAGGGTATAGTTTATACAACCCCCTTTCATCGGTTTGGCCTTTGGCGCAAATGCCCCACCACTCCTCGTTCATGTTGTTTTCTCCTGGCACAAAATCAAACTGGTACCCTCCGTTAGCCCATCCTGCATCAACGTCATGCACATCCAAATCAGCCGTTTGCTTGCTTTTCCACCACCCGTCGCTAAACTGAAAAGTAAACCCGCCTATACAGTTGCCTGCCTTGCCCAAGCCGGCAGCATTGGCATATATTTCGTTCCAGTTGGCAAGTTCGTATTTGGCCTGGTCTTCCTGGTCTTCGCTGTTCGCTTTGGTATTGTAAGCATCGCTGCCAAACTCAGTAAACATCATTGGTTTGCCATACTCGCTTTTTACCCTTGTAAACGCATCGCCGAACGACATGCCCCTGTATGCGTTAATACCCAGTATGTCTACATCGGTACATTCTTTTTTGATGATATCCAGAAAAAGCAGGTCGCCGTTGCAAATAGCGATGGGGTGGGATTGGTCGATGGCCTTTGCCTCAACCGCCGCCTCATTAAATAATTTATACAGATATTTAGCCCCGATAGTTGATTTTCTTTGCTCCACTGGTATATTCTCAGTTTCAGCCCCCCGCCAAAAAAGACCGTAGTTGTTTTCGTTGCCCAAAAGAAACAGCAACAACCCCGGTGTGCCTTTATACGCATCCACCATTTCCTTAACCTCTTTCAACAAAAGCGTCCTCACCTTGGGGTTTGAATAGTCGGTATTAGGTTCCCATGCACCTTCTATGGTTAAGCCATACCGCCCAAATGTGTGGTTTAGCATAGTGTATATGCCATAGTTTTCAAAAATGTACTTTATCCACTTGGGCTGTATGCCGGTGTACACCCTTATTGCATTAACGCCCATGTTATGCAACAGTGGCATTTCACCATCCAGCGCAGCCTTTATTATCTCATCCGGCTGTTTCCAAAGGCTGTACGAAAAATTGGTGCCTATTGGGTAGTAATCCCAATTCATGCCATTAATAAACAAATTTTTACCGTTAACAACCAGCTTAAAATCGCCCTGGTTGTTGCTTACAGTAACATTTGCCGGCTGGCTTAGCAGTTTGCCGGATAAAAAAAACAGGGTAATAAATAACGCAACTCTTCTCATACGTAGCAGTTTTTGTATTTGAGCCTAACCTAATTTTCGTTGTAAAAGCAATCTTGTAATGTTATCAGCAGACGGCATCGTTAGGAATTAGGCGGCATCGTTTCTTGTTCTGGCATCAAAATCGTTTGTTTGGGCAATTTTTCGTTAGTACATATTCATCAAACAAAAGCAACAGCATCTTGTTCAACCTGCGCCCGTTTTTGTTTTTGGTGTACTAAAAGTTAGTGTAGCACAACCCAAAACCTAAAAAAAGCGGTAGCTGTTTAAAATACCCTGGTATTTAAAGCCATAATCCATCACCCCAAACATCGCCCGTTAATTCACCCCCCAACGCAAACCCGAGCAAATTTCTACACACTTGTTACCTGTGATGAATGCCTTTGTCATATCAAAATTATGTTAATATTAACCCTTAAGGTAAAAAAGCGGTACGTTTTTACCTCTACAATAAATTGTAACATATT
>Ga0364894_10286_pt1 | contig 23983 bp, 34 predicted proteins | sample ExccelJu500001D4_FD_206942 | JGI IMG/M metagenome (GOLD analysis project Ga0364894, IMG submission 206942) | Enriched cells from Trout Bog Lake Hypolimnion, Wisconsin, USA - BchlTB.July16.5000.01.D4 | ecosystem: Environmental > Aquatic > Freshwater > Lake > Hypolimnion/Profundal zone | place: USA...
CAGCAAACAGTGCGCAACCACCAGCAGCAGAACCAGCAGCGCCTTGATAGAGGGCGCAATTACTACAAGCTTGTGGAGCAGCATATTTAGCGTACTTTGCTTTATCTACTTTAGATGCATCTGCTTTGTAACCCAATGCAGCAGCTTGTGGATCAGTTTCAGCAACCATCGCTTGAGCTTGCACTTTGCTGTTTAAAGCCAAAGTAGCAGCGCCAGCAGCGGACATGATCATGAATTGACGACGGGTAGGTTTCATATGGACTCCAGTGGGTTAATGGTCAAATTAAAAGCATCAATGCAAAGCAATTAACAAAAATTGAATTGGCAACTAGAGCGATCATAGAGCAGAAGAAATCAGTACAGCAGCCCACTCTTAAGTAACTGATTTATATAGAATATTAGTTGAGAATTATTCTCAATTATTGATTAACTTGAATCAAATTTAAATTAATACTGAAATCAGTTTTGACTAACGCCTCTCCAGTAAAGAGAGGAACTCACGTCGCAAGTTGGCGTCTTTTAAGAAAGCGCCACGCATCACACTATTAACCATCTTCGAGTCGCGATCTTTCACGCCACGCCATTGCATACAGAAGTGATCAGCATCCATCACGATTGCAACACCAATGGGTTTGATCTTTTTCTCGAGCATGTCTGCCAACTCCACCACCGCCTCTTCCTGAATCTGTGGGCGGCACATTACCCATTCAGTTAAACGTGAATACTTAGATAAACCTATTAAGGCGGAATCCTTGCTTGGCAAAACACCAATCCAAATACGACCCATGATCGGGCACAGGTGATGGGAACAAGCGCTACGAACTGTGATCGGACCAATGATCATCAGCTCATTTAGGCGGCTCACATTGGGAAATTTTGTTAAAGTTGGCTGACCTACATAACGTCCATTAAATACTTCTTGTACATACATTTTGGCAACGCGCCTACTCGTATTTAGGGTGTTGTGATCACTCTCTGTATCTATCACCAAACTCTCTAATACGGCCTGCATCTTTTCTGCAACCTCATCAACCAAACCTTCTAACTCACCGGGTTTAATGAACGCGGAAATATTGTCATTGGCATGAAAGCGCGCCTTCTGCGCTTCAATCCGACGGCGAATCACTACAGACAGAGGTAAGCCGGCAGCTTCTTTTTTAGCAACCTTCTTGGCGGTAGCTTTTCTTGCCAGCGTTTTTTTGCTTGCTGCTGTAGAGGCCGTCTTACCTGCTAACTTCACAACTGCTTTTTTGGTGGCCATATATCAATTTTTCTAAATAATTTCTAAATAATCTTTGACGATAAATCTATATCTGAAAGAAGATCGCCACCACACAAGCGATCCCACATAACCAAACAATAGAGCGCATAGTTGGCCAATTGCCTACATAACAAATCAAATAGGCAATGCGCGAAATCACAAAGCCAAGTGCTAGCAAATCTAACCGAGTTTGGGGTGCATGCATAAGCGACGCAATGATGACAGCGGTAAAGAACAGGGGTAGGGATTCAAATAAATTAGCTTGCGCAGCATTGGCGCGCGCCCGAAAGCCTGTTTGCTTGGCAAGCCACGTACGGGGCTGACCATTGTCGTAACCTTCAAAACCTTTTTTGGCGATACCTGCAGCAACATAAGGGAGTAGGCCCATGAATAACACACAGGCAAATGCAATGGTCATGATTTTGAACTTTCAGAATAGTTGTTACTGTTTGCATCCTTTGAGCCAATTCTGGACTCTTTACCGTTCATCAAGTTATGGATATTGCTACGGTGACGCCAAATTAACAAAGCGCATACTACCAGTAGCGCAATACCCATTGGATGAAAGCCAAACAAAAATACAAAATAGATCGGCCCAAACACTGCGGCAGCTAATGCAGCTAAAGATGAGTAACGCATGAACTTGGCAACGATGATCCAAGTTGCAAGCGTTGCGAAACCTAAAATCCAATTAATGCCGAACAAAATACCGCAAGCAGTCGCAACCCCTTTACCACCCTTAAAACCATGAAAGATTGGAAAGAGGTGCCCTAGAAATACGGCGACAACAACACCACACAAAATCCAAGAATTAAGACTAGAGCTCAAAGACTCTTCACCCAAAATCATGCGGGCCAACACCACCGCTACAAACCCCTTTAAGGCATCGCCTAACAATGTCAGAACCGCAGCGCGCTTATTGCCCGTTCTGAGCACATTGGTTGCACCAGGGTTACCCGAGCCGTAAGAGTGTGGATCTGGCAAGCGCATGCATTTACTTACCACCACCGCGAAGGAAACTGAGCCAATCAAGTACGCAATCGGGATTAAGAGAATATCCATGCCGCTATCTTAAACACATCTGACAATTTAGGTGCCGCGCGGATGATGTTGCTGATGAATGGATTTGAGACGCTCTCTGGCTACATGGGTATAGATTTGGGTAGTGGAGATATCTGCATGGCCTAAAAGCAACTGTACTACCCGCAAATCTGCTCCATGGTTGAGTAAATGGGTTGCAAACGCATGACGCAAGGTATGGGGTGACAGAGCCACGGGAATGCTAGCCTGCAAAGCATAGCGTTTAATGAGCGCCCAAAATGCCTGACGGGTCAGCGCTGAACCAGTATGGCGCCCGATGAACACTGCATCTGAAGTTTTGCCCTCTAGCAGTGGCGTTCTAGCATCTGCCAGATATCTGCGTAACCATTGACCTGCCTCTCCACCAAAGGGCACCAATCGCTCCTTGCCGCCCTTGCCATTCACAATCCGAACCACACCCTCATTTAAACCCAGCGCCACGGTTTTTAAAGAAACAATCTCAGAAACGCGCAGGCCGCTGGCATACATCAACTCCAACATAGTGCGATCGCGTAAACCTAAAGGGGTCTCAATATTTGGAGCATTGAGCAAACTCGTCACCTGATCCTCACTCAAGGTCTTAGGGAAACGCAGTGCTTGCTTAGCAGCACGCAAACCAATGCAAGGATCGCTTTTGATAAGATTGTTGCGCAGAGCATGTCGATAAAAACGCTTGAATACTGTGAGGCGGCGGTTAGCAGTGGTAGCCTTATCCGCCCTGCGATGGGCAATATAAGCAGTGAGCTCTTTTTCATCTACGGAGTACAAATCCAGATGAGCCGTTTTATACAGCCACTGCGCTAAGAGCAAAAGATCCCTGCGATAGGCAGTAAGGCTATTTTGAGCAAGGCCATCTTCCAACCAACAGGCATCGCAAAAACGCTCAATGGCTTCTTTGCTAGAAGTGCCAATGCCTTGCTCATTCTTAGACTTGATATTTCCCATTTATGGGTTAGTTTGAGGGAAAATAAAAATCAAACTCAACCTACTTTGTAGCCTCTTCCAACTTCTCTGCCAACCAAATTTTCATAAGGGACTGGTAAGGCACATCAATCTTATTTGCTTGTAATTTAATGCCCTCCAAAAAACTCTGAGATAAACGCAGAGATATTGAAGCGGTAGTAGGCTTCAAATTCGGCAAAGTAACCCTTACGGCCTTGGATAAATCAAAGTAGTCAGAGGCATCATTCTTTTCCCAAAAGGCGCGTTCATCCTTCTCATTTTTAAACTTTGGAATTGTCTTACTAGGCTTTTTCATAAAATGCCCTCTCCTTTTTACTCATAGGTCTAGCCGAAACTACACGGATGAGTGATTCTTTTTTGCGCAAGGTAAAAATTATGGCCAACAAAACACCTGCAACAGTAATACCCAATGCCAAGAATCGACGCTCAACATCACTATGCTTGGCATCTTCATCAATTAATAGAGGTTGGTTGAAAAAGATTTCTTCAGCCTGTACTTGTGAAATGCCATGCTTATCTTGACTCTTATAAGCGTTACCAACATCCCATTCAAAGCCAACAATCCGATGAAAATTTATCATTGCTGTATATTACTATAATATACATTTCCTCATTAGTAAAGAGGTTTTTTGGAAGTCTTAATCACGGAAGTTATTAAAGCCCAGTGGTGCTTCTGTAACTTCTTTTTTGAGCAATGCCATGGTTTCTTGCAAATCATCGCGCTTAGCACCGGTCACACGCACCGCATCGCCTTGAATACTCGCCTGCACTTTGATCTTGCTATCTTTAATGATGCGCACTACTTTTTTAGCGAGCTCTTGCGTAATACCCTTTTGAATCTTCATCGTTTGCTTACGCTTATCACTGCCGATAGTCTCTTTTTTGTCGTCTTTAAGATAGCGCACGTCCACGTTACGCTTGGCCATCTTGCCAAAGAGCACATCGCGCACTTGACCCAATTTAAAGTCGTCATCACCAAATAAAATCAAAGTTTCATCTTTTTGCTCTACGCGACTATCCGAGCCCTTAAAGTCAAAGCGATTGGTAATCTCTTTATTGGATTGTTCAACCGCATTTTTTAACTCAATCATGTCTGGTTCGCACACTACATCAAATGTTGGCATATCAAATCCTTTAATTTTTTTACCTTAAAACCCGCTATAGCATTGCCAGCAAGTCCTTTTTTCATGGAAATTGCCGAACACGAATAAGATTGTGGCATGAACTGTGCAAAAAATGCGCCTGCTGCCCCCCAGCCCCTCTCAAATGTATCCCTTGAGAGCAGAAATACTTTTGGCTTGCCCGCTATTGCCGAACTTGCTTATGACATTACCTCCCCAGATCAGCTGCCAGGACTAATGGCTCACACTCTGAGTGAAGGGGGTGCTTGGCGAGTTTTGGGTGGCGGTAGCAACGTAGTGCTTCCCAATGCCCTAAGTGGTAGCACCTTACTCATGAACATTAGCGGCCGTGAAATCATCGACAGCAATGATCATTTCACGGCAGTAGCTGTAGGCGCAGGAGAGAACTGGCATGACTTTGTCGCTTGGACGCTAGAACAAAATCTACCTGGATTAGAAAACCTAGCCCTCATACCAGGCACAGTTGGCGCAGCCCCCATACAGAACATTGGCGCTTATGGCGCAGAAGTTGCTCACTTCATTGACTGCATCGAAGCCTTTGATAGCAAAGAGCAAGCCTTTGTCACTCTGAGTAAATCTGATTGCCACTTTGCTTATCGCGATAGCTACTTTAAGCAAAATCCTGGGCGCTTTATCGTGACAAAGGTCGTCTTTAACATTCCAAAGGCATGGCTACCGCGACTAACTTATGCTGATCTTGCAAAACAGTTTTCTGATCATTCATCGCCCAGCGCTCAAGAGATATTTACTGCGGTCTGCAACATTCGCCAAAGCAAGCTTCCCGACCCTAAAGTGATCGGTAACGCTGGCAGCTTTTTTCAAAACCCCATTATTGATACAACACAGTATCAAAACCTTTTAACTCTGCATCCTAATCTTGCTTCTTATCCCGATGTCAATGGCACTCGAAAACTGGCTGCTGGCTGGCTGATTGATCAATGTGGATTTAAAGGCTATCGCGCTGGACCTGCTGGTGTCTATGAAAAACAAGCCTTGGTGATTGTTAATCATGGTGGCGCAAGGGCAAACGATATTTTGGAGCTTGCAAACACCATTCAGAAAAAAGTTAAAGAGCGCTTTGGTGTTGAGCTACAAATAGAGCCAAATATTCTCTAGGACAACTTAATCCGCCCCCTTTCAATGGTTATCTTGCTTCTACCCAAATATTGCAATTTGCAATATAATAATACAATGAGAGTCATCACCAACCGTCGCCTACTTGAGTTTGGCGCCTCTCATAAGGATTCATTTGAGGCACTGCAGTCGTGGAGAAAACTCATGGAATTTGGATGCTTTAAAAGTTTCGCAGACATCAAGCAAGTGATGGGCTCGACTGACAAAGTGGGTGATTTGTATGTTTTTAATATTTGCGGGAATAAATATCGTCTAGTAGCTTACCTTCAGTTTGATAGGCAGCTTTGTTATATCAAGGCTGTCTTGACGCACAAACAATATGATAAAGACGGGTGGAAAAAATGAATCTAAATGACCTGCAGCTAGCTTGGGAGAGCCTTTCCAAAACCGTGAATCTCAGTCCCATCCATAGCGAAAAGCAATATAAAAAAATGGTGCAGTTAACAGACATGCTCTCAGATGTCATTGGGCCTGCAAAGAGGCATCCTTTATTGGATCTATTCGAGCTTGCCAGTGAACTTATTCGCAGCTATGAACATGAGCACTTTCCAGTTCCAGACGCAAAACCTGAGGCTCTCTTAGCTTATTTAATGGAACAACATCAACTTAAGCAATCGGACTTGCCAGAAGTGGGCAATCAAAGCGTTGTATCCCAGATATTATCTGGCGCCCGCCAACTGAATGTGAGACAAATCAATTCTTTAGCAAAGCGCTTTAAAGTACCAGCTGGAGTATTTTTCGAGCGCGCCTAAAGGTGCAATCAAGCTTCATCTACTTCAGGGTTGAATTACCCACCCTTGAGATCTCGATCTCCACTTGTCCCTCGGCTAAACGTACTTGATAGCTTGCATTTACTTTGAGATCCCTAGGGTTGCGCACCGCTTGTAGAGTTTCATCTTGAGTCAAGATAACTGAGTAGCCACGCTCTAAAGTGCGCTGGGGATTGAGCATCTCTAACTGGGATTGGTGGTGACTTTGATTCCGCCTCCAATTTTCAACTCTGACCATCCATGCTTGATTGAGGCGCTGTTGCCAATTGCCAATTTGCTCGCGCATGCGATCTGGGTTAGGCAGTGCATGGCTCAATCGTAATGCCAGCTGATCTAAGGTCTGTGCTTCGCGTTCAACCCTTTGAGAAACCCGTTGCAGTAAGGCCTGCGCAATGGCATCTAACTCTTGCAACATTTGATCTCTTCTTGGTGCTGCCATTTCTGCAGCGCCTGTTGGTGTTGGTGCGCGCAGGTCGGCAACAAAATCAGCGATCGTCACATCAGCCTCATGACCCACACCACTGACTACTGGAATAGGTGAGTGTGCAATCGCATAAGCTAACTTCTCGTCATTGAATGCCCAAAGGTCTTCAATGCTGCCACCACCCCTTACCAACAAAATCACATCGACTTCTGTCTTACCCTGTTCGACCTCATTTGCGGCAGCTTGTAATGCAGCAATAATTCCAGCAGGTGCATCAGATCCTTGAACCAATGTTGGGTAAATCACAACAGGAATATGTGGCGCTCTTCTAGCAAGCGTGCTGAGCACATCTTTTAAAGCGGCAGCTTGTGGTGAAGTGACAATACCAATTGCCCGAGGATGCGAAGGGATATCACGTTTGCGCTCGGCATCAAATAGCCCTTCTTTAGCTAACTTTGCTTTGAGCTTTAAAAAGGCTTCGTAGAGTCCGCCCATGCCAGCGCGGCGCATGCTTTGCACTGTGAGCTGAATATCTCCCCGTGGAACATAAAAACCCAGATTAGCTGCTAGCTCGACTAAATCACCTGATTGAGGCAAAAATCCAACTTGACCATTGCGCCCACGGAACATCACACAGCGGATCTGCCCTTCTTCATCTTTGAGGGAGAAATACCAGTGCCCACTGTCATATGCCTTGAAATTGGAAATCTCCCCGCTCACCCAAACGGTATCGAAGCGCTCCTCTAAAGAGCTGGCAATGGCGCGGTTTAGATCGCCAACACTGAGGATTTCTCTTGATATCTCCGACATTTTTTCTCTTTTATTACACAGGCATAAGGCTCAAAGGTAGATAAATATCCACAGAAGCCCATGAGCCCTGAGGTTGACCGTCTTAAGTAAGTAAATGCTGACCCAAAACGTCTCATAAATCCAACAGAACATTTGCATCTCATTGATTTATATCAAGTTATATTAATACCCATGACAGGTATTTCCTACGTATTTTCCCCAATCTCACCATCAATCAAGGACTTACAGACTGCTTTGAAAAAAGTTTTGCACAGAGTTATCCACAGGCTAGCTTTCCTAAAACCACTTCCCAATTCAGCTAAAGTACTGAGCTTATGTACTCCATCTTACTGTCTGCCGGCTGGCCTATTTGGCCCCTCCTCATTATCTCGATCCTCGGCCTAGCCATTACTATTGAACGGGCCTGGTATCTACGCCAAGTCAACATCCTCCCAAAAAAAACCTTAGAGGCTGCCTTTAGCCTCGCAAATCAACTCTCTACTCAAAAGTCTATTGCCGACGTTCAGATCGCCCAATTAGCCCAAAGCTCCCCAGCGGCATCGCTATTGGCCTGTGCATTATTAGAGAAGGCTGCAGGCAATAATGCAGATCTTGCTCTAGAAGAAATTCAGGCGGTCGCTCAAAGTACCTTCTTAAAGCTAGACCGATACCTTGGTGCTTTAGCAACGATCGCTACGGTTGCCCCCCTACTAGGTCTTTTTGGCACAGTCGTGGGCATGATTGAAATCTTTGGCAGTCAAGGTGCGATTGCTGGTGGCGCTGGTAGCCCGCAGCAACTTGCCCACGGCATTTCAGTGGCACTCTACAACACAGCATTTGGTTTATTGATTGCAATTCCAGCATTAGCAGCATGGCGCGGATTACGCGCCATGGCCAATCAACGCCAACGCGAGTGTGAAGAATTCACCAGACAGATTTTTAAGAAGTTATATCAAAGCAACTCATGAGTTGGCTTAGCGCACACCACAGTAAGCAAGGCGGCTTCACGCTGGGTGCCGCCAGCGCCAATAGCACTCATATTGAACCTGAAATTAATCTCATTCCATTTATTGATGTACTTCTAGTGGTGCTCATTTTTTTAATGATCTCCACTACTTTCACACGCTACCAAGAATTGGCCATCACCCTGCCAACGGCTAGTGGCGTAGAAAGTCAAAATGACATTAAGCAAATTCATATTGCCGTGAGTCGCGATGGACGCTTTGCTGTGAACGGCAAAGTAACGGATCGCAGTCAACTCAGTAACTCGCTGAGTCAATTTACTCAAAAGAGCACTCAAAGTATTCAAGTCAATATTGATGCCGATGCAAGAGCCCCACATCAAGCAGTGATGAGCGCCTTAGAAGCAGCGCGCGACGCGAACCTCTCCAATATTGTTTTTAGCAGTCAATCTAAAAAGTAAATTGACGATGTCTTTTACCAACCACTTTCGCAAAGCCCCAGGATTTTGGGAGAGGCGTGGGCCAACCAGCCTATTGCTGTTGCCGCTCTCATGGGCTTATGGCTTGGTATTGCGCGTGCGTAAGCTGATTTCTGATCTGCGTCTCTTTAATACAAAACCGATTGCAGTACCAGTCATCATTGTTGGCAATATCCGCGTTGGTGGCACTGGCAAAACGCCTATCGTGATTGCGCTAGCCCAAAAGTTAAAAGAACTCGGTTGGAAGCCTGGAATCATTTCTCGCGGCTATGGGGCACAAGCAAGCAACATGCCAACTTCTGTAACCAGCGATTCTGATCCGAGTATTGTTGGAGATGAGCCTGTACTCATTGCGCAGCGTACGGGCAATCAATTTCCAATCTGGGTTTATCCCAAACGCAAAGAAACGATTGCAGCACTCTTAAAGCACCATCCCGAAATCAATGTGATCATCAGCGATGATGGCTTACAGCATGCAGGCTTACCGCGTTGGCCAGCCAGAGAAGGTGGGAGAGATATTGAGTTTGTCGTGCGCGATGCGCGCGGCGAAGGCAATCGTTTTTTATTGCCCGCTGGACCCTTGCGTGAACCTGCGGGACGCGATCGTGATGCAACATTGATGACAGCAAACCCATCACCAAAATCAGTGCCAGTTGATGAATATTTTCAAGGGCGGCGCGCCTTCACCTTGACCCCACAATTGGGTTTGGCATATCAATTGAATGATTCAAGCAATCGACAATCTCTTGAAAGTTTTGCTGAGCAATATTTACCTAAGAAAATGACTGCTGTTGCAGCGCTTGGCAATCCCCAACGCTTTTTTGATGCATTACAAAAACAGGGTGTTGTAGCCAAATGCATTGGTCTACCTGATCACAGTACTTATACCGATACGTTTTTTAGCAAGATTGATGCTAAATGCATCCTGATGACGGAAAAGGATGCCGTAAAATGTGCTGGTATTACAGATGGGCGCATTTGGGTTGTACCGATGTCAGTCAACATCCCAGATAGTCTCTCTGAATGGATGCAATCGATATTGCAAAGACCAGACCCAAACCAATACACCTTATAAAAAGATATCAAAGGCAAGGACACCCCATGGACAAGCGCTTACTCGAAATTTTGGTTTGCCCTTTATGCAAGAGCCCAGTACATTTGGATTCTGCAAAACAAGAACTGATTTGCAAAGCAGATCGCCTTGCTTACCCGATTCGCAATGACATTCCCGTAATGCTGGTGGATGAAGCTCGCAGTCTCGAAGCAGACGAACTCTCTTAAGCAACCCTTCACATGAGCAACTCATCAAAGGCCCCTGAATTTCTGGTGGTTATTCCTGCGCGCCTTGGATCTACTCGCCTACCTCGCAAACCGTTAGCTGATATTCATGGCAAACCCATGGTTGTTCGCGTTGCTGAGCGAGCCATGCAATCCGCCGCCCACAGCGTGATCGTCGCTACGGATGCACCAGAAATTCAAGCAGTCTGTGATGAACATCGGATTGAGTGCCTGTTGACTCGCGATGACCATCCCACCGGAACAGACCGCATTGCTGAAATCGCCCAACAACTCAAATTGCCTGATAACGCCATAGTCGTCAATGTGCAGGGTGATGAACCTTTAATTCCAGCGGCACTCATTAATCAAGTAGCCCAAGCTTTGGCAGATCATCCTGCGTGCGCTATCGCAACAGTTGCAGTGGTGATCGCAGACCCAGCGGAGGTTGCCAATCCCAATGTCGTGAAAGTCGTACTCAATCGCGCCGGCGAAGCAATGTACTTCTCCAGAGCTGGCATTCCTATTATCAGAGATGCCTCATCTGCGGCAACTACCGAACATTTACGTCACCTTGGCATTTATGCCTACAGGGCAGACTTTTTACAAGCCTATACGCGTTTAGAGCCAGCACCCCCAGAACAAGCTGAGTCCCTAGAACAGTTACGCGCCCTCTGGAATGGCTACCGTATTCAGGTCCACGTGGCATCAGAAGCACCGCCAGCAGGTGTGGATACCCAAGAGGACCTTGAGCGTATTCGTTCAAGCTGGAAGCCTTAAAAGCCCATTTAAGCCTTGTTTTGGTACTCGGGGATAATCCTAGGAATACATCAGCAGCTAGGCAGTAAAAATACAGGACAATCAAAAGTCTTCTAAGGGGAAAACAATGCGGTTAATTCTGCTCGGTGCACCAGGTGCTGGCAAAGGTACTCAAGCCCAGTTCATTTGCGAAAAATTTAGCATTCCACAAATCTCTACTGGCGATATGCTGCGCGCGGCTGTTAAAGCTGGCACAGATCTTGGGATCGCTGCTAAAAAAATTATGGATGCCGGTGGTCTAGTCTCCGATGACATCATCATTGGTTTAGTCAAAGATCGCCTCACGCAGCCAGATTGCAGTAAAGGCTATCTGTTTGATGGCTTCCCCAGAACGATTCCGCAAGCGCAAGCGATGAAAGATGCTGGAGTGCCAATTGATTACGTTTTGGAAATCGATGTACCGTTTGATGCCATCATCGATCGCATGAGCGGCCGTCGTGTTCACCCCGCTTCAGGCCGTACTTATCACGTCAAATTCAATCCACCAAAAGTAGAAGGTAAAGATGATGTGACTGGTGAGGCGTTGATTCAGCGCGATGACGACAAAGAAGAAACTGTCCGCAAGCGCCTTCAGGTATACAACGATCAAACCCGTCCGCTAGTTGAATACTATTCAAGCTGGGCAGTACAAAGCAGCCTTAGCGACAAAGTAAAGGCGCCTGCTTACCGCAAAGTCAATGGCACAGGTAGTGTTGACAACATCACCGCTTCGATTTTTGCAGTATTGGCATAACCAACCAATAGCACAATAAAAAAGCCTGCGTTTGCAGGCTTTTTTCTATTAGACATGGACAGTTAATCTCATGCCTAATGCATGGATCACTTTCGCTACAGTCTCAAAACGTGGTTGCGCACCTATTTTTAAGGCACGATACAAAGCTTCGCGTGTAACACCACTTTTTTTTGAGACGTCCATCATGCCCTTGGCTCTTGCTATATCTCCAATTGCCGCAACAAACAAACTAGGATCGCCATCCTCTAAAACCGCAGTGAGATATTCGGCAATGTCTTTATCCGTCTTTAAATAATCCACGACATCAAATTGGGGTAAATCACGAACTTTTAGTTTCTGTGCATTTTTCATTTAACTCTCCAGTTTTTGAAGTAGTTTTTTAACTTCCTTAATGTCAGCTTTTTGGGTTGCCTTTGAACCGCCACCCAACATGACAACTACAACTTTCCCGTATCGAACAAAATACATTCTCCAGCCAGCACCAAAATGCTCTCGCATTTCCCATAATCCATCAGCAATTGGACTGATATCTCCAAAATTTCCTAAAGTCACTTTTCTCAACCTGGCAAGCAAACGCTTTTGGGTATAGGAGTCCCCAATACCATTAAACCAAGCCTCAAATTCCGCTGTTTTTCTGATTTCATACATACCTCAATTGTAACCAATTGGTTACAGTATATCTCATAAAACCTCATTCCTGAAATAGGTTTTATGAGTAACCAATGGGACTTACTGGAGGGGTTTACTTCAACTCTTTGAGCGCACTCTCAAAAGACTCAATGTCTTCAAAGCTTCGATAGACAGAAGCAAAACGAATGTAAGCAACTTTATCTAAACGCTTGAGTTCTCGCATGACTAGCTCTCCTACACGCTCACTAGGAATTTCTTTTTCACCAAGACTCAATAGCTTTTCCTCAATGCGCCCAATCGACTCATCGACTGATGCTGCAGAAACAGGGCGTTTACGCAAAGCTAATTTAATTGAGCTAGCCAATTTTTCATGACTGTACTCAACCCGGCTGCCATTCTTTTTAACAATCGATGGCAAAGCCAGTTCTGCCCGTTCGTAAGTTGTAAAACGCTTATCGCAACCCGCACAACGGCGGCGGCGGCGAATCGTATCGCCCTCATCCGATACCCTAGTGTCCAGAACCTGGGTATCGTCGTTATGACAGAATGGGCAGCGCAATGATGGCCTTCTTTTTTAGGGATTAATTTTGGCTTTTGATTTAGCCGTAAACCGGAAAGCGTTTAGTGAGCTCAGAAACTTGTGCGCGCACCTTAGCAATATTATCGGCATCAGTTGGGTTATCCAATACATCTGCAATAAAGTGACCAACCTGACGCGCCTCAGCTTCTTTAAAGCCGCGGGTGGTCATTGCAGGCGAACCTAAACGAATACCACTGGTCACCATTGGCTTCTCAGGATCATTGGGGATGCCATTCTTATTGCAAGTGATATGCGCCTCGCCCAAGACACGCTCTGCTTCTTTACCAGTCATTTTCTTGGCACGCAAATCCACCAACATCACATGTGAATCTGTACCACCAGAAACAATCCGTAAACCACGTTCAATCAAAGTTTCTGCAAGCGCTTTGGCATTAGCCACTACTTGTTTTTGGTAATCCTTAAAGCCTGGCTCTTGCGCCTCTTTAAATGCAACTGCTTTAGCTGCAATCACATGCATCAATGGACCACCTTGTAAGCCTGGGAACACGGCAGAGTTAATGGCTTTCTCATGCTCTGCCTTCATCAAGATGATGCCGCCACGTGGACCGCGCAAACTCTTGTGAGTTGTTGAAGTCACGATGTCAGCATGTGGCACTGGATTTGGATACACGCCTGCGGCTACGAGACCGGCATAGTGAGCCATGTCCACCATAAAAATCGCCCCAACTTCTTTGGCTAATTTGCCGATACGTTCAAAATCAATCTTCAACGAATATGCAGATGCGCCAGCAATGATGAGTTTTGGTTTGTGTTCACGAGCTAAACGTTCCATCTGCTCGTAATCGATTGCTTCATTTTTGTCTAAGCCATAAGCTATTGGGTTAAACCACTTGCCACTCATATTCAATGCCATACCGTGCGTTAAGTGACCGCCTTCAGCCAAGCTCATCCCCATAAAGGTATCGCCTGGTTTTAAGAAGGCCAAGAAAACTGCTTGGTTAGCAGAAGCGCCGCAATGCGGCTGAACGTTTGCAGCTTCAGCACCAAAAAGGGCTTTAACGCGATCAATCGCCAATTGCTCAGCCACATCCACGAATTCACAACCACCGTAATAACGCTTACCTGGATAGCCTTCTGCATACTTATTGGTTAACTGAGAGCCTTGAGCCTCCATTACCGCTGGGGAGGTGTAGTTTTCAGAAGCAATGAGTTCAATATGGTCTTCTTGGCGCTTATTTTCATTCTGAATGGCTGCCCAGAGCGCTGGGTCGGTTTTGGCTAAAGTGTTTTGACGGTCAAACATGGTGATAATCCTGAATAAGTTGGATTGCTTAAGTAAAATCAACCTACATCATACAAAATCCCTCATGAACCCTACTCAAGACCTCTCCTTTCTCTCCCTAGTCCTCAATGCGAGCCTATTAGTCCAGCTAGTAATGTTGTTATTACTCGGCATGTCGATCGCCTCTTGGACCATTATTTTCAAAAAAGGGGCTGTCCTAAGGGGCGTGCGCAATGACACCGAGCGCTTTGAGCGCGACTTTTGGTCTGGCGGAGATTTAAATACCCTGCTCGAAGCATCCTTACGGAATAAGAGCAGCAGCGCCGTTTTAGAGCATATTTTTGAAGCCGGTATGCAGGAATTCATGAAATTACGTGAAATCGATGCTGCCCGCCGCGCGATGAAAGCGACTTACCAGCGCGAAATGGACATCCTAGAGGCTAATCTGCCCTTCTTAGCCTCAGTGGGTTCAGTTTCCCCGTATATCGGCCTCTTTGGCACCGTCTGGGGCATCATGCACGCCTTCCGCGGCCTAGCCAATGTCCAAAACGCCACTTTGTCAGCGGTAGCCCCAGGCATTGCAGAAGCGCTTGTAGCAACTGCGATTGGCCTATTTGCAGCGATTCCTGCAGTAGTCGCCTACAACCGCAACGCTACTGATGTAGATCGCCTCTCGATTCGTTTTGAAACGTTCATAGAAGAATTCACCAATATCTTGCAACGCCAAGGTACGGGTAGATAGACATGGCAGGTTCATCCCTTAGAAGGTCCAATAAACGTCGCGTGATGTCCGACATCAATGTGGTTCCTTACATTGATGTGATGTTGGTTTTACTGGTGATCTTTATGGTCACCGCCCCCATGGTCAATCCTGGCGTCGTCAACCTACCAACGGTTGGTGGTGCAAAAGTCCAATCCTTGCCACCCGTTTTCTTAACTATTGATGCGAATGAGAATGTCATTGTGCGTAAAGATGGTGAGCCTGTACAAACTTTGAATAGATTTGAGCTTGGTGCATTTGCTCGCACGCAAGCAGAAAAATCTGCTGAGCAACCTGTTGTTGTCGCCGCTGATAAATCCATTAAATATGAAGTAGTCATGGAAGTGATGTCAAAGCTCAAAGAGAATGGTGTCAAGCGAGTTGGTCTAGCGGTAAAGAGTCAATAAACACATTGGTAGCTAACATCATTTCATGACTAGCGCGCAACTCCGGCAAATGCCATTCTTGCGAAACACTCGAAAAAGTAAAGCAAGCAATAAACGTGCTTTTACCTATTCGCTCGCAGCGCATCTTGGCCTACTCGCATTTTTAATGATTGGCATTAGCTGGAATAACAGCACGCCTTCGGGTGTTGAAGTTGAGCTATGGGATGCAAGCCAACAAGTCGAAACGCCAAAAGAGCCAGAACTCAAGACTGAAGTTAAAGAAGAGGCTGCGGATATTGCAGTCAAGAAAAAGAAAGTTGAAAAAGAGCCTCCGAAAAAAGAAGTGGTGAAAGAGGTACCTAAACCCGTTCCACCAGCGAAGGCCCCGCCACCCAAAGAAGCCCCTAAAAAAGCAGAAGCTCCAAAAGCACCTTCTCCTGCAGAAGTGAAAGCCAATGCCGCGGCAGAAAAAGTTCGCGCAGATCAGTTGGCGCGCCTGCGTGCCGCAGCTGGTGCTGAAGGTGGCAGTGGCGGCACAACTGGCAGTGGTGTTGGTGGCGGAGGCAATGCGCCTCCCGGCTGGACAGATAAAGTTGTAAAAAAAGTCAAGCCACTGATTGTCTTTAATCCTGAATCTATTAGTGGTAATCCAGCTACGGTGGTTAAAGTTGACCTAGCACCTGATGGCGCAATTTTGAGTACCAGCATTCTGAGTTCAAGCGGCAACGCCGGTTGGGATCGCGCAGTACTGCTAGCACTCACTCGCGCTGAAAGTTTGCCAAAAGATGACAATGGAAAAATTCCACAACGCGAAGTAAAACTGACCTTTAAACCCAAGGACTAAAGCATGTTGCAATTTGCCAAGATATTATTTTCACGCAGCTTATTGGTATTAATTTTTAGCTGCCTTGCTAGCTTTGGCTTTGTGAGCTCAGCGCTAGCGCAAATGAACATTGAAATCACTGGCGTAGGTCAATCTCTTTATCCCATCGCAGTCATGCGCTTTAAAGATGAAAATAAGCTTCCTACTAGCGTTACTGAAATCATTCGCCAAGATTTAGCCCGTAGTGGTTACTTCAAAAATACTGAGAATGGCAATGCGAGTGAAAGTGATGAAGGTACACCAAACTACAAATCCTGGGCAGCACGTGGTGCAGATGCCTTGGTAGTCGGCTCTGTAGTGCAAACTGGTGGAGCGCAGTTTGAGATTCATTACAAATTGTTTGATATTCGTAAGAGCGAAGGTCTCGGTGGTTTAAATCTCAATTCCAGTGCAGATAATTTGCGTGCAGTCGCTCACAAAATTGCGGATGACATCATCTTTAAATTACTGGGCGAGCGTGGTGTGTTCTCCACCCGACTGTCCTATGTCATTAAAGAAGGCAAGCGTTATCGCTTAGTGATCTCCGATGCGGATGGACAAAACATTCGCAATGCGATGAACAGCTCTGAACCCATCATCTCTCCATCATGGTCGCCAGACGGCAAGAAGGTAGCGTACGTTTCTTTTGAAGATCGTAAACCTGTGATCTATGTTCATGAGTTAGCAACTGGTCGCCGCATTGCACTATCAAACCAAAAAGGCAATAACAGCGCCCCAGCATGGACTCCAGATGGTCGAAAACTGGCCATCTCTTTATCGCGCGATGGCAATACCCAAATCTATGGCATCAATGCTGACGGCACTGGTTTGCACCGCTTAACCCGTGGCAGCACCATTGATACCGAACCTCAATACTCGCCTGATGGCCGCTATATTTATTTCACGAGCGATCGCGGCGGTAATCCTCAGATCTATCGCATGAGTGCTGATGGTGAACAAGCAGAGGGTGCCAAACGCATTACCTACAAGCAAGGTTTTGTAACCTCCCCACGCATTTCACCAGATGGAAAATATTTGGCTTACATTGCCAATATTGGTGGAGCTTTTAGACTCTACATCCTCAATTTGGCTACCGGAGACTCTCAAGCTCTCACTGATGGCTCAAGCGATGAGTCCCCCTCTTTTGCGGCCAATGGTCGTTATGTCCTCTATTCCACCAAAGTCAATGGCAAGCGCGTACTGGCTGCGGTCTCGGTTGATGGAAACTCCAAACAGGTACTGAGCATTCCAGGGTCTGATGTACGTCAGCCATCCTGGGGTCCATTCATGGACTAAGTTTGTGGCTGAACTAAGCCAATACAGTGCTCTTGGGGGCATAATATTGGGTATTGGCTTATTTAGTTACTCAGTTTTGTAGGAAAAAGGAAAGATCATGAAGATTTCTATCGCACGCCGTGCCGCAAGCTTGGCACTTTTAGGCGCAACCGCACTAATCTTGGCTGCTTGTTCAAGCGTCAAGCTCGATGATGTCAATGGCGATAGCGCCAATGGTGGCAGTGGTAACTTCGGTTCACAACCATGGAATGATCCTAAGAGTCCTTTATATGAGCGAAGTGTTTACTTTGACTTCAATGAATACACCGTACAGACTAAGTATCAAAAGACTTTGTCTGCTCATGCGAGCTATTTGAAAGCCAACCCAAAACAAAAAGTCATCATTCAAGGTAATACCGATGAACGTGGCACTGCTGAATACAACTTGGCCTTGGGTCAACGTCGTTCAGATGCGGTTCGCAAATCATTGAACTTGATGGGTGTGTCAGATGATCAAATGGAAGCGGTCAGTTTCGGCAAAGAAAAGCCAAAAGCTGAAGGCGATAACGAAGCAGCCTGGGCTGAGAACCGTCGCGCTGACATCGTTTACATCACAAACTAAATGAGCAAGCTTGAACACTCTTTTAAACAAACGCTCTCAGGAGCGTTTTGTTTAAGTGCCACTCTCGTTTGCTTAACCGCCTCTAGCAGTGCTTGGGCGCTCTTCTCTGATGATGAGGCGCGCAAAGCGATTTTGGATTTGCGCAAGTCTTTAGCGACTACACAACTAGAACTTCAGAATCAAATCGAAAAGCTCAAAGCCGATAATGCTGAATTGCGTGGCAAGGTGGAATCCCTCGAAAAACAAGGCGAAGACATTAACAATAGTCAGAAGACTTACTATCAGGATCTGGATACGCGCCTCGGTAATTTTGAGCCTCGCTCGATTACGATTGAGGGTGTTAGCGGCACAGTTCAACCTGGTGAGAAAAAAGCCTATGACGAAGCCTTAAAAGCCTTCCAAGCTGGCAATCTGAAGAAAGCTGATGAAAGCTTTACTGCTTTTGCTGGGAAGTATTCTCAAAGCCCTTACTTGCCTCTCGCCCTCTACTGGGGAGCTAATAGCAAATATGCAAACAAAAATTACGCTGGTGCCATTAGTCAACTGCAAACTCTGATTAAGAAATATCCTAACCATCCACGCATTCCTGCGGCAATGGTGACATTGGGAAATTCTCAATTAGAAAGTGGTAACAAAGCGGCTGCTAAAAAGACTTTTAGTGACATCATTGCAAAATACCCTGATACAGAAGCTGCAAAGGATGCTCAGCAGCTTTTGCCAGCAACAAAGTAATCTCCATGTCTACATTGACAGCAGCATTTGAAAATATTGCACCACGCAAACCCAATGCGCCCGCTGTCATTCTCTTTTCGGGCGGCTTAGACTCCACCACCATTCTGGCACTTGCCAAAGATCTAGGTTACGCACCTTATGCACTTTCAGTTGGTTACGGCCAAAGACATTCTTCAGAATTGGCTGCAGCAAAACACATTGGCAAAAAGATGGGTGTCGTACGCCATGAGGTTGTTAACTTAGACCTTACCCGCTTTGGCGGCTCAGCCCTGACAGACTCTTCGATTGCGGTACCCATTACTCCAGGCAAAGATCATGAGATCCCGATTACCTATGTGCCGGCTCGTAATACCATTCTGTTGTCCCTAGCCTTGGGCTGGGCAGAGTCACTTGGTGGCTTAGATATTTTTTATGGTGCCAATGCGGTGGATTACTCTGGTTATCCTGACTGCCGTCCAGAATATGTGGAGTCATTTGAAAGAATGGCGAACTTAGCAACCAAGGCTGGCGTAGAGGCGATAAACAATGACAATCGCTTTCGGGTACATGCGCCTATTATTGGTATGAGTAAGTCAGAGATCATTCAACTTGGCGCAACACTTGGGGTGGATTATTCTCAAACCGTTTCCTGCTATCAAGCCAATGATTTGGGTGAAGCTTGTGGAGAATGCGAATCTTGCCGTCTCAGACAAGTAGGCTTTAAGTCTGCTGGCGTGGCTGATCCAACGCGCTATCGCAAATAAAGCCAAACAACCGTATTACCTCTTCTACTTCTGAGTTTCCAGCATCCTAGCAACGTAGCGCGCAATTAAATCGACTTCAAGATTGACTGGATCACCTTGTTTTAAATTACCCAAGGTGGTGTTTTGTAAGGTGTGCGGGATGATATTGATATCAACGACACAAACGTTCGCTAGATCTTCAGTTTTATTCACTGTGAGTGAAACGCCATTGACTACGATCGAGCCCTTGTAAGCTAGAAAAGCAGCGAGTTCTTTCGGGGCTTCAATTCTGAGAAGCCAAGAACCATAGGCATCTTGAGCTACGGCAGCGAAGTGTGCAACCTTGCCCATGCCATCCACGTGCCCACTTACCAAATGACCGCCAAGGCGATCATTTAAGCGCATGGCCTTTTCTAAGTTGACTGGGCCCGCGGCATCCAAGCCAACGGTTTTATTCAAAGACTCTCGTGAAATATCCAAGCTGAAGGTATTGCCCTCAATCTTGGTTGCCGTCATACAGGCGCCTTGAATCGCAATGCTGTCGCCTAGAGCAACATCATCTAAATAATTAGTGGGGACTTCAATCTGCAACTGCAAGCCATCGCCTGCAGGAGTAGCACTCTTAATGTTGCCAACAGCAGTAATGATTCCAGTAAACATGGGGAGATTTTATTCCTTAAGCTGGTTTGCTGGTTTAGCCAAGCGCAAACGCATATCTGGCCCAAACATTGCCTGATCCAAAATTTGCCAATCCTGCCTTTGTTCAAGCGCAGTCAAGGGAGAGATGTTTGCCATACCAATACCCTCACCCATCAAGAAGGGTGCGTAATACAGCAGTAACTCGTCTACACAGTCTTCTCGAAGCAAGGAGCCATTCAATTTAAAGCCAGCCTCAACATGAATTTCATTCATCTCGCGCTCTTGCGCTAGATAAGAAAAAAGTTTAGGTAAATCCACTTTGCCATTAGCGTTCGGCAAAGGGATCACCTCAGTGCCGCGTGCTTCAAATGCTTTTGCAGATTGCTCTTTTGCTGGGGTATCGAGTTTTCCACACACCAGGATGACGCCCGAATGATTGAGGTTTTCAAAAACTTTGGAAGCAACTGGTGTCTCCAGTTTTGAATCTACGATGATTCGCCAAGGCTGTCGCTCAGTATCGACATCGCGCACATTCAGGGTTGGGTTATCTTCTTTTACAGTGCCCACTCCCGTAAGAATGGCGCAGGCTTGAGCGCGCCAGTGATGTCCATCTGCGCGCGCAAGAGGTCCCGTGATCCACTGACTAGTACCGTCAGGCAAAGCAGTCTTGCCATCCAAGCTTGCTGCAATTTTGAGACGCACCCAAGGCAAACCTCGAGTCATCCGAGAAATAAAACTACGATTCAGAGCCTCGGCCTCAGCCTGCAATAGGCCGCAGCGCACTTTAATACCTGCAGCCCTTAATAATTCCAAACCATTTCCCGCTACGAGCGGATTGGGATCTGACATGGCCACAATCACTAAAGCGGGTTTGGCGGCAATGAGCGCATCAACACAAGGTGGCGTTCTCCCAGTGTGACTGCATGGCTCTAAAGTGACATATACGATTGATCCCTCTGGATCAAAACCATTAGCACGAACATCAGCCAAAGCCTGCACTTCGGCGTGGGCGCCACCAACCTTCTGGGTATGGCCTTTCCCAATCACTTTGCCGCCCTTCACCACCACGCACCCAACCCGTGGATTGGGATTGGATAAATACAGTGATTTAGCAGCCTCTGCTAGAGCCTGGCTCATGAATTCGTGGTCTAAAGCGGTATACATACCAGTATTAAAACCGATTGGCGCAACTAAACAAATAAAACGGCCAAATCAAAGATTATTTACAGGATTTAGCATCCTGATGAGGGTCGCAGATTCTCCAGCGGCCACCGCTGCCCAAAATGACATGCCGCTCGAGCCCCTGATCTTTTAAATGCCCTAAAACCAGGCGATTTGCCACAAATCCACCTTGCGCAGTCTTGGCTGCACCGGCCGCATTAAACAGAATCCCACGTTGATCAGAATTGGGTCCGCTAAATTGCTTTCCTCCAAGCTTGAAAAAGATAGGGGAAATATTTTCCTGCATCAACCAAATCTTCTCTGCGCAAGGCTTTTTACTGCAGCCACTCTTTACCTGCCATCCACTATTCCAATCATTCTGAAATCGTGGGGCGATGTAAATAGCACTTCCAATGTGTAAAGCCTGATCACGAGCAAAATGCGCATGGGAAATAAAACGTCGCGCAAGCGTTTCAATTTCTCGATTGGCAATCTGATGCTGCAGCATGGGCATCGTGATTGTGGCCAATATCGCCACAATCAAAATCACCACCATCAACTCCAGCAAACTTCCGCCATATTCTTTGGCATTCATTCTTTAAACGCCTGACGCCAGCTTAAGCGGGTTGCACTACCAGAGGCATCATCTAGATGGATCACTGACTCGAGCGTAACGAGACCTACTGTAGACACCTTCCAGATCTGCTTGCCAATAGATTGCACAACACAGGAATCCGAAGGTAGCGTTGCCACATGTGAAATTTTTCGTTCACATTCCAGCAGCTTCTTTTCTGCTGCAATAAATTCCGCTTGAGTCGTTTTGATTGTTTGAGTCGCAATCATTTCAAGCGCAGTCATGCGCTGCAGATAGCCGACCAGTGAAGCCATGAGGAGTAATAGGGATAAGACCCAGGCAATAATCAATGGAGATTCCGGCTAGCAAAAGTTCTAGTAAATTCAGAGGTAGATTTACCTAGATCCATTTGAATGGTCACCTTAAATAATTTTTGAGGGCTTGGTGCCACTCCTTCAATCGCTAAGTAATGAACGCCATTCATCAAAGTAGTATTTTGTAGGCGGCCTTGTCGATCTAAGGACTGGCACATTAAAGAGCCACCATTGATTCGAGCCGCCTTCGGCACTCCAGCCTGACGCTCAAGAAAAAATCCCTGATGCGCTAAATGATTTTTAGTGCGATCTTTTGTTAGGGTATTGCCAATGCAGTCAAAATCAATTCCATCAGAGATTTCATGTTTAATAAAAATCGTGTCAGACCGATTTAACCCAACCCCCTTCTGAATGTCCAATGGGTCTTGTTTTGAATTTTTTGATTTCTTGGCATCTGAAGTTCTCACATTGATGTACCCAGCCATGCGAATGGCGCGGCCAATGAGTTCAAGCGCACGATTCGCTTGGGCGGCGGCCAGTTGAGATTGCTCAAGCTGAACCTGTTTTACCAACATTTCACCGCTGACCTTTAGTAGTGGACCGACGAGCATGAGGCAAAGCGCCATCCCTACGAGGCATTCGAGCAAGTTCACCGATACCCCCTTTTTCTAGTATTTGAATTTCATGTTGATCTAACTCCAGCCTGAGTTGTCTGCGTTCCTCTTGAGTCTTGCCATAGCGCAGTACTAAGCCTTGATACGCCTCAAAGGCAGTAATCCCAAGCCCTGCTATCAAACTCATAGCCACTAAGGCTTCGAGTAGCACAAAACCATGATCATTTGAGGAGGGTAAAAAATGGGGCATCCCACATCTTCCTATCAAGCGCGTAGGCTGAATACGCTCTATGGCGAGCTCCACTATCAGAAAGTGCGCATATTGCCCCGTCAGATCCCTACACAGAGCTCCTCAGCTTAAAATAGGGGGCTATGCCAAATAAACTTGCCCCTACCCAAGAAATCATTGCCGAGCTTCGCGCCGGCAGGATGGTGATCTTGGTTGACGAAGAAGATCGTGAAAACGAAGGTGACCTCGTGATTGCTGCCGATCACGTCAGTCCCGAGGCTATTAATTTCATGGCAAAACATGGTCGTGGTCTCATTTGCCTAACGCTGACTCGTGAACGTTGCCAGCAAATCAATTTACCCCTGATGGTGCGCGATAACGGCACCTCTATGGGCACCAATTTCACCGTCTCGATCGAAGCAGCTAGCGGAGTCACTACTGGCATTTCTGCTGCCGACCGTGCCCACACGATTTCAGTGGCGGTAGCGGCAAAAGCAAAACCCAATGACCTGGTGCAACCTGGTCACATCTTTCCATTGATGGCACAACCAGGTGGTGTACTCATTCGCTCCGGCCATACTGAGGCGGGTTGTGATTTAGCTGCGCTTGCTGGTTGCTCGCCCACTTCCGTCATTTGTGAAATCATGAAGGACGATGGCACGATGGCACGTTTGCCGGACTTGCTAGAGTTTGCAAAAGAACATCAATTAAAGATTGGCAGTATTGCTGACCTGATCCAATATCGCAGCCAACACGAAAGTATTGTGATTCGCGAAGGCGAAAGAGAGTTCGCTACTCCTTGGGGTAAT
>Ga0364894_10208_pt1 | contig 23823 bp, 7 predicted proteins | sample ExccelJu500001D4_FD_206942 | JGI IMG/M metagenome (GOLD analysis project Ga0364894, IMG submission 206942) | Enriched cells from Trout Bog Lake Hypolimnion, Wisconsin, USA - BchlTB.July16.5000.01.D4 | ecosystem: Environmental > Aquatic > Freshwater > Lake > Hypolimnion/Profundal zone | place: USA...
GCCCTTCAAAGTCATAACCATAAGTAACGTTGCTAATTTGCAGGTTGTAGAACTTGTTAGTGTTGTTTTCACCCGAAGCAGTTGTTGCAGCAGAAAGCAGATATACGGCTTCGCTGTTATCAGGGTTGGAAGCATTGAGGGTAATATTACTGTTTTTGAAAGTATTGTTCTGGCAACCAACATTAGCACTTCCGTTCAGGTATATGCCGTATTCCATTTCTGTAATATCGGTGGTATTGGTCGATTTGTCCTTCAAATCAATACCATCCCAGGTAAGGTAGCTTACACTGTTCAGTTGAATGATTGCATCTGCATAGCCAAGGCCCACACTTTGCAACACCGGACGAGTACCTGAAGTATTGCTGCGCACAAACGTGATATGGTTAGCCGCGGTACCTGTTGTTGTAATAGCGGGAACCAACTCTGTGAAGGTTTGCCCGTCGCTTACCGTAAAAGTGGTTCCACAACTGATACCGTTGGAGTTCAGGGAAGTGATGGCATCGGTAAAGTTATTAAAGTTGGTACCTCCTGTTGCAACAAGGTTGTTGATAGTATATCCACCACATAATGGAACTGTAATAACGCGGTGGCCGGTAGGGTTAACTACTGTAGGCGTATAAGCCGTTCCTCCAACAGTTACACCACTGGTTATACCCTGTGCATCTATTACGTGCGAAACAGTAGCTCCGACAGTAACATCATAAGTTAGCCAGAAATAGTTATCGCCTGATGCTAATGCCTGGGTAAAGTTAAAGGTCATGTTACCGCTTGGAGAAGCAATTGTGCTTCCGACCTGAGTCGTGGCCGCAAAACTAGTTGCACTGCCTGTCCACCAAAGTTTGGCGTTAGCGATATCAGCTACGTTTGTAGTGCCGGTAGTGTTAAGGATGATCTGGGTGGCATTTAACGTGCCTCCTGCACCTGTTGCGGTAACCTTCACCCCTACTACATCGTCATTGGTAGTACCGGTTCCAACAGAATTGGTATTTGGTTGAATAACAATGCTGGTGCTGTAAGCCAAAGGAGCGGTAGTTGTAAATAGTGAATTGGTCAAAGCATATGTGCCACAAGCACTGTTTGGTGCTTGCACCTGCACGTCGTAGGTGGTGCTTGCGGTCAATCCGGTTAAAGTATAAGTACTACCGCTACCAAAAGTTGGTGCAACGGTTGTCCAGGTACCTGCTCCATGTATTCTGTATTGCAGAACATAAGATGCTGCACCTGCAGGATCCGTCCAGGTAATAGTAGCCTGATTGTAAACAACTGAACTGGCTGCCAGGGCAGTAGGTGCAGCAGTACAAGTAAACTGACTACCACTTAAAACAGTGGCTGTGCTGTATTTAGGTCCGCCGGTACATCCCGTGTTATTATACGCAAAAACATAATAAGTGTATTTGGTATTAGCGGTTAAACCTGTTTGGCTGAATGTGGTGGTAGCACCGGTCTGAACAAAAGTCATACCAGTACCTAATCCACTGATGTTACCAGCTGCATAAGTAGTTGCATCGACAGGTTGTGTAGGTGCAGTTGCTCCAAAAGCGGTACGGACTACCAGGTATCCGTCGGCGGCAGGGCTGCTGGCGGTAAAGCTACCGGTAAGGGATGTACTTGCTACAGGAGTAAAGGTAAGAGCCGTTGGTTGTGCCACCGGAGACACACAAGGAGGCGTTGTTGTTGTGAATAATGAATTGGTTAAAGCATAGGTGCCACAAGCACTGTTTGGTGCCTGAACCTCCACATCGTAAACTGTGCCGCTTGCCAAACCGGTTAGAATGTAAGTACCACCGCTACCAAAGGCCGGCGAAACGGTAGTCCAGGTACCAGCACCATGTATTCTGTATTGCAATGTGTAAGACACAGCACCTGCCGGGTCTGACCAGGTTATAATAGCACCGTTTGTTGTTACAGAACCAGCGGCAAGTAAAGTAGGTGCGGCATTACAGGTTATTTGACTACCACTTAAAACTGTAGCAGTGCTATAAGCAGGTCCACCTGCGCAACTTGTATTGTTGTAAGCAAATATATAGTAAGTGTATTGGGTATTGGTAGTTAAGCCTGTTTGGGTAAATGTTGTAGTTGCTCCGGTTTGAACAAATGTTACACCAGCACCCAAACCACTGATATTACCTGAAGAATATGTTGTTGCATTAGTGGGTTGCGTTGGTGCAGTTGCCCCGTATGCAGTACGAACTACCAGGTAACCGTCGGCAGCAGGGCTGCTGGCGGTAAAGGAACCGTTAAATGCTGTGCTGGTAATTGTATTGAATGTAAGAGCCGTAGGTTGTGCTACCGGGGCCACACATGGAGCCACTGCTGTAGTAAAGCTAAGTGCATTACTGAAAATACTATTGGTTGAACCACTGCAACGGGAAGCTACTTCAAATACATAAGTAGTTGAAGGATTCAAACCAGTCATGCTGTATGAATTCGTTCCGAAAGCAACCGTGGCTGGTGTTGCCCAGGTAGAAACGGTCAATGGATCGGTCACAGCACGGTAACGTACATAGTAACCCGAAGCTGAACCCGCTACTGCTGCCCAGTTGGCTGTAGCTGAGGTAGACAAGATAGAAGTTGCAGCCGAAGGAACAGGGAACGGTGCGCAAGTAATCGGTGTAAACGTATAGGTCAATCCGGCTACAGGTATATCCGTACCGCCGGTGAACGCTTCTACATCTGAGTTGCTTGCTCCGTAGGTTGATTTATCCCAACCCAGGTCGGCCGCTACTGCACTGGTAATATTGTTGGTACGATTAATAACCTGTGTGCTGTATGAGTTACTGATTCCTCTTAAACCAACCTGCAAGCCGGTGGTAGAATTAGTGCCCTGAACAATAGTGCCACCATAGACAAATTTGATAACACCGGTGGAGGTGTTCAATCTAGCCTGGAAGCTGATCCTGTCGTCAGAACCGTTTGATTTATATCTACCTGCATCGGTCCATTGTACAACCCATTCATTACTTGCGCTTACATATTGGTAAGAAACGGCAGGAGAAGAACCTGTTACCCCTGAATAGTTAAGGTCATAAGCAAATGGAGCGATCACCGCGGAATAACCCGTAGATGAACTAATAGGGGTATATTCAGTAGTACTCGGAGTAGTACTTCCCAATACAATAAAACCATTAGCTGAAATGTTCATTGAACTATAAGCCGTGCCATTAAAAGTAAACGGATTGGCAGAAATATTCGCAGTAACAGTGTTATCGTCATAAGTAGCCGAAAATACAGATGTTGCCCCACCACCAGTTGTAATGGCCGTATATGAACCCGCGCTTGGGCTAAAGTCGTATAACAATGGTGTAGCCGTTGTTGTAAATAATGAATTGGTTGATGCATAAGTACCACAGGCACTGTTTGGTGCCTGAACCTGAACATCGTAAACCGTGCTGGATGCCAGTCCGGTTAAATTATAAGTTCCGCCGCCACCAAAGGTTGGGCTAACGGTTGTCCAGCTACCTGCACCGTGAACTCTGTATTGCAGCGTGTAAGATGCCGCACCAGCAGGGTCTGTCCAGGTAATGGTAGCGCCACTGTAAGTAACTGAACCGGCCGCAAGCGCAGTAGGTGCAGCAGTACAGGTATACTGACTACCGCTTAAAACGGTAGCAGTGCTGTATTTAGGTCCACCGGTACAAGTTGCATTGTTATATGCGAAAACATAATAAGTGTATTGGGTATTGGCTGTTAAACCTGTTTGGGTAAATGTGGTGGCAGCACCCGTTTGAACGAATGTCATACCAGAACCTAATCCACTGATATTACCAGCCGCATAGGTAGTTGCATCTACAGGTTGTGTTGGTGCAGTTGCTCCAAAAGCAGTACGAACTACCAGGTATCCGTCAGCAGCAGGGCTGCTGGCAGTAAAGGCGCCATTAAATGCGGTGCTGGTAATAGTATTGAAAGAAAGCGCTGTTGGCTGAACAGGTGCCACACATGGAGCCGCAGTAGTTGTAAATAATGAATTTGTCAAAGCATAGGTACCGCAAGCGCTGTTTGGTGCCTGCACCTGCACGTCATATGTGGTTCCACTTGTTAATCCCATTAAGTTATAAGAACTACCGCTACCGAAAGTCGGGTTAACGGTTGTCCAGCTACCAGCACCATGCACTCTGTATTGAAGCGTGTATGAAGCCGCACCGGTAGGGTCGGTCCAGGTAATAGTTGCGCTGTTATAAGTAACTGAGCCGGCTGCAAGGGCAGTAGGTGCCGCAGTACAGGTATACTGACTACCACTTAAAACGGTAGCAGTGCTGTATTTAGGTCCACCGGCACAAGCTGTGTTATTGTAACCAAAAATATAATAAGTGTATTGGGTATTGGCAGTTAATCCCGTTTGGGTAAATGTTGTAGTTGCACCGGTTTGAACAAATGTCATACCCGCACCTAAACCACTGATGTTACCGGCGGCATAGGTTGTTGCATCTACAGGTTGTGTTGGCGCAGTTGCACCGTATGCAGTACGAACTACCAGGTAACCGTCGGCAGCTGGGCTGCTGGCGGTAAAGGAACCGTTAAATGCTGTGCTGGTAATTGTATTGAATGTTAATGCTGTAGGTTGAACAGGAGCCACACATGGAGCCACTGCTGTAGTAAAGCTAAGTGCATTACTGAAAATACTATTGGTTGAACCACTGCAACGGGAAGCTACTTCAAATACATAAGTAGTTGAAGGATTCAAACCAGTCATGCTGTATGAATTCGTTCCGAAAGCAACCGTGGCTGGTGTTGCCCAGGTAGAAACGGTCAATGGATCGGTCACAGCACGGTAACGTACATAGTAACCCGAAGCTGAACCCGCTACTGCTGCCCAGTTGGCTGTAGCTGAGGTAGACAAGATAGAAGTTGCAGCCGAAGGAACAGGGAACGGTGCGCAAGTAATCGGTGTAAACGTATAGGTCAATCCGGCTACAGGTATATCCGTACCGCCGGTGAACGCTTCTACATCTGAGTTGCTTGCTCCGTAGGTTGATTTATCCCAACCCAGGTCGGCCGCTACTGCACTGGTAATATTGTTGGTACGATTAATAACCTGTGTGCTGTATGAGTTACTGATTCCTCTTAAACCAACCTGCAAGCCGGTGGTAGAATTAGTGCCCTGAACAATAGTGCCACCATAGACAAATTTGATAACACCGGTGGAGGTGTTCAATCTAGCCTGGAAGCTGATCCTGTCGTCAGAACCGTTTGATTTATATCTACCTGCATCGGTCCATTGTACAACCCATTCATTACTTGCGCTTACATATTGGTAAGAAACGGCAGGAGAAGAACCTGTTACCCCTGAATAGTTAAGGTCATAAGCAAATGGAGCGATCACCGCGGAATAACCCGTAGATGAACTAATAGGGGTATATTCAGTAGTACTCGGAGTAGTACTTCCCAATACAATAAAACCATTAGCTGAAATGTTCATTGAACTATAAGCCGTGCCATTAAAAGTAAACGGATTGGCAGAAATATTCGCAGTAACAGTGTTATCGTCATAAGTAGCCGAAAATACAGATGTTGCCCCACCACCAGTTGTAATGGCCGTATATGAACCCGCACTTGGGCTAAAGTCGTAAGTCAATGGTGCAGCTAATGTGGTAGCAGTAGCCGTTCTTGCACTTGTAGTAAGATAATTACAAGTAGCAGCATTAACACCATCCCAGGTATAAGGAACTATCAGGAAGGTATATTGAGTTGTTGCCGCTAAACCAGTAACCGGCAGTGCCGTAACCACCGGTGCTGTAGGTGCAGTTCCGTTAGCTACAGTAACCTGGGTACCGGTAAGAATTACTGAAGCCGGAGATTGTCCGTTAGGAGTAGCAGAAATAGTAGGTGCTGTTGCCCCTGCTATATAAATCAACAGATATCCGGTTTTTGTCGCTCCGGTTGAAGGGAACGTTGCATTGGTAGCGGCTGTAACATTGATCTGCGAGTTTGATATAGCCGTTGCCGTTAACGAACCGCTTGGCACCTGTACTGTTGGAGGATTTGATAATGTATAGAAGTTCACGTCGCTGCCGTAACCTGTGCCACCTGCGTTGGTAGCATAGCCACGCACATAATAATACGTTTGCGGAGTAAGCGGTGGATTAAGTGTTTGAGCATAAGGTGTTGTAACCGTAGTAGTACCATTTGGAGCCAACGTGGTTGGAGCTGCAGCAATTCCCCATGCGGTACCCTCATTACTTAAGCCGGCATTGCCGCCTATTGTAACTGTGCCACCGGTTGATGCCGTAGTTGGTGTAATAGCCGTTACCGGAGTGGTGGTAGCCACAATTGGTAAAGTAGTTGCGTTAGCAGTTAAACCACCCGAGTAGTTAAAACTACCGTCGTATGAATATACTTTGTAGTAATATTTGGTATTGCTGGTTAAACCGGTTTGATTACCCAACCCGTTATAAACACCATAGTAAATAATTGTGCCACCTGAGCCCGTAAGTACCACGCCCGCCCCTAAAGTTGACGGATCAGTACCATTGGTAGGTGTTGTGAAGGTTCCGGTAGTATTGTAAACAACCACGATGTTGTTTCCATTACCGTTGGCGCTGGCCACAGATAAGTTAACCTGACTTGCACTGGCGGTTGTTGCTGTTAAAGCACCCGGGTCGCCGATAGAATTCGGCGTAATGAATAATGAAGTACCCGTAGAAGTATAAGTTCCGCACGAACTGTTCGGAGCTTGTACCTGCACATCGTACGTTGTGGTTGGAGACAGACCTGTTAAGGTATATGTACCACCGCCACCAAAGGTCGGGTTAACGGTTGTCCAGCTGCCCGCACCGTGCACCTTGTATTGTAATACATAAGAAGCCGCTCCTGTTGGGTCGGTCCAGGTAATAATTGCACTGGCGCTGGTAAGTGAACCAGCTGCGAGGGCAGTAGGTGCAGCAGTACACAATAACTGGCTGCCGCTTAATACCGTTGCGGTGCTGTACTTAGGTCCGCCGGTACAATTTGTATTGTTGTAGGCAAATACGTAATAAGTATAATTTCCATTTGGTGTTAAACCGCTTTGGCTGAATGTTGTTGCAGCACCGGTTTGAACAAAAGTTAAACCAGAACCTAATCCGCTGATATTACCTGAAGTATAAGTGGTTGCGTCAACAGGCTGTGTGGGTGCGGTGGCACCGTAAGCTGTGGCAATAACCAGGTAACCATCGGCAGCAGGGCTGCTGGCGGTAAAGCCAGCGCTAAGTGATGTACTGGTAACACTTGAGAAAGTAAGCGCAGTAGGCTGAACCGGTGCAACACATGGCAGCGGAGCTGTAAATTCATCAGCCCCCTTATCAGGGCCTGGGCTGGTTGTATTGCGGATATCGCCATCTATATCGGTAGTAATACCAGTAGCCCCGCTAACGTCAACACCATTGTTGCTGGCGAATTGGAAACTAACGGCGTCGGTTAAAGAGATATGCAGGAATTTATTGGCTGTTGTAAAGTCTGAAGGATCGCCGAACAAATAACCAGCTGTAGGGTTAACCGTTGCAACAGCAGGGTTAGTGCTGTATACGGATGCACCCGATGCCAGAGTTTGCGCATAGTTACCATGGCTTTCAGCACTTGCAGCTGTTTGATAGCCTGTGTAAGAATAACCCGTTGCACTGAATAAAGCCGTTTTTGTTGTTGACGGTGAAGCCATGAAGTTATAATCTGCCGAACCAGTACCCCAACTGCCTCCGGCATTACCAAAGGCATAGTGGTTTCCGGTACCGCCGGTTCTGGCGTTCACGTAAATGTTATTTTTATTAACCTGGTTTATGGCGTTGTCGTTATAGAAACAATATGACGGGTTTGAACCGGTTCCAAGGTTGGCTCCTGCTATGTAAACACTGTTGTAATAGTAGTTTTGATTACTGCCGCTGGCATTCATATCCCTGATACCGATCACAGACAAGTCGTTGCTCTGATTTGGGTTATTCATGGAAACCATGTTATTGGCAAACGTATAATTCGATACCCCGCTTGGAATATTCAAAAATCCATTCAGCATACCATATGCCAGAGGGTTTTTAGGAGTTCCTGATCCGGTATTGGCATTGGTAACCGAATATATTTTGTTACGCGTCACCTTACCACCACCACTACCGGTAGCATCCAATGAAAGACCAACACTCCTAACGTTAGAGGCAGCGGTACCATTGGTGTTAATACCTGCTATAACGTTATTATCCACCAGGTTATTAGTGTTGCTTGAATACACCATAATACCACTTGCTCCACCTGGTAATGCATATGTCGGCGAATTTGCACCTGAACCTGAGAACAGATTTCCAACAGTATTGTTTGTGACTGTATTTTTACCACTAACCGGGCTCAGAGATTGGGTACCATAAAGAGAATATGGTGTCCATTCCGCCTGGCCAATACGAATACCACAAATGTAAGAGTATAAGTTGTTAGTACTAAAACCAGAAACCAGGTTGTTGCTGATAGTTACATCAGAGTTGCTAATGTTCCAGATTCCATAACTGTAACTCATATCCCATGAATTAGGACCATAGCCACTTTCTGTACCTTGATTATAAATACTGGTTGCATTTGATGCATCGCCCACCACATTATTCGTAATGCTGCAATAGCCATTAGCTGTGTATATACCAACAAAAAGATCCTGAACACCGAAAGTGTAACCTGCGGTTATATTTTTTATCTGATTGTAACTTATAACCGTGTTGTCCGCAGAGCTTGCCCCCCCCCACGCTAACTGTAATCGGATTAAGATATGTAGCGTATCCATAAGTACACAAATTGGTCCAGGTACCTTGAATCACTCCGGCAACTGGTGCAGCGTTTCCACCAATCAGGTTATAACTGATAGTGTTAGAATAAGAGGTAGTGGAAGGAGCGAAGAAAATAGGATACTCATTAACCCCATAACTGGAGCCGGTAGGGCTATAGAAATTGTTGCTTGAAATGTTCCAGTTCGGACCATTGCCGGTAGGAGTAATATAAATTCCTATAGAATTTGCACCGTTGGTATGAATATCATAAATATTGTTGTTTGTAATCGTGTTCCCTTTCGACATTGTGCTATTGGTAACACCTGATGTAGCATTACTGGAATAAATACCGGTCGAAAGACGGTTGGCAGTATAAAAGCTGATATTACAATGGTCGATAGTATTACCACTGTTACCGGAACCTCCGGTTGCTGCATTCATATATTCTACAACACCGGAAGTATTACCGTTGTTGTTGCACAACAGGGTACAGTATTTCAATGTGTTGTTCTGCGCATCATTGTAATAGTCAAATACCGCGTTAGTTCCGTTGGCCGTCTTGGTATTCTGAATGGTAAAATAAGAAGTGGAACCTGTTGCGTTATATCTTCCATCAAAAGTTACACGATCTGCTCCGTTAAAATTGAACACTGGACCGGTAACAGAAGCAGTAATAGTTTTCAGAGTAGCATCGCAAGGCACGATTGTTAATGTATAAGGTCCATTGCCGTCTTCAACCCACTGGTTAATCGCAGTGGCTCCCGTTTCAGTTATGTTCCCGGTAACATAAACAGTTACGTTCTGATTCATCACGTTGTTTACACCATCACAGTTATTTATTACCGAAGCAAAGAAACCCGTTGAAGCCGTTGTAAAGGTGCTGAAGTTAGGCGTACTACAAGAGCCAGTTCCGGCAGGCCCAACATAATAAGTAGCTTGTACACCGGTCAAAATCTTATAAGAATTTAGTGTGCCTGTAGGCAGGTTGGCAGTAGCCAAAGCTACTGAAGCCGGGGTTGCGGCAAAGGTACCCGCATTGATAGCCACATTAGGCGTACTTGCGTTATCCTGAGCTATTACAAAGTACTGAATGGTTTGGCCCACAGTTGGCGTGCCGGTATTCAATAAAGTATAGTCAATAGTAAAATCAAAAGGAGTAGTAGTGCCATTACTTTCAACATATTTCCAACCGGTAGTTGCCGAGGTATTGCCGTTTATAACATTGTTGGCATCGGCAGTATTCTTGTAATATAAGCGGGGTTTGGTTCCTGTAGTAACATTAATACCATAATAAGAGCTGGTGATGCTTACTGAGGTTAAAGGTCTGTTTGCAGTGCTGGCAGTACCTGCAAGCGGTGTATAAACTATAATTGGCAGACCGATGAAATTACCACAATCAGCACCGATATCAACCGGTGTGTAAGATGCTCTGGTCTGGCCGTCAAAGTCATTGGTAATTGTGTATGTAGCTGTTCCGGCTGATTCTGCAGGAGTTGCAGAACTTGCACTCAGGTGCAAATCAGGGGTTGCGGCTGTGGGGGCGTTAAACTTAGGATCGCCTTCAATACTGTGAGTGTCGAAGGTTGCGTTGGCAGCTATCCAGTTAGCTTTAGCAGCGTAGCTGGTAGAACCTATATAGCCAAAACGGTATTGAGTTCCTGTACCATAAACGATGTTATAATCTGTAGTTAAAAAGTTCGGAGAATAAGTCAGGTTATTATCCAAACCAATGCCTACGTTAAAACCAGTACCACTAACGGAATACGATCTGTTATTGACAAAAATATTGTTAAAGATAGACTCTACGTTCTTAGGGCTGCCATTGGTATTGTTTCTGTAAAAACCATAAGTATTAACAGTACCACCGGTTACACCGGTACCTCCAACGTAAACGCTGTTGTGCCAAACCTGTATGTTATTATCATACAAAACCGGATCGCCCGAATACCCTGATGAGTTATCGAAGATACCAATAAGGTTAGCAGAACCGGTGATGGTAGTTCCATTACCTCTGTAACCCAATTGAACCATGTTATTGGTTATAGCGTAGTTAACCGCCGAGCTACTTGAACTGCCAGAGAGTCTGATACCTGCTATGATAACAGAAGTATTAGTATTTGGTGCGTCGAGGTTGTAAATAAGGTTGGCGTTGCAAGAGTGTGCCAAAGGCAAAGCCAGAGGAGCGATATATGAGTTGATACCAACCACCCTGGTAGCGGCGGCTGCAGTGCCTGAACCGGTTAAATTGTAAATGGTGTTGTTATTGATATTTTTCTGACCAGTAATTGAACTCGCCTCACAAATACCAACTACACTACCGTCAAACGGAATACTGTTAGCCTGCACGACAGTATTTTGAGTAGCTGCTGATAAGTTGAAGATGGTGTTATTGACAATGCTGTTAACCCCGTTATTGGTTACAATACCTGCCACCGGTGTATTAACACTTGAACCCACGTTAGACAAGTTCGCAATGGTATTACCGTTACCCGAACCTGCAACACCTATGGTGATATTGCCAGATGTTTGATTAACGATACCACAAATGCTACCACCATTGGCTGCTGCGCCTGTATTTTGGAAACCAACTGCGCTACCCGATGGACTAGGGTTACCAATGGTATTACCATTAATAGTAAATCCACCGCTTCCGCCACTGGCTATATTGATACCAAAAGCATGACCGTTCTGGTTCGTGTTATTGATCTGAATATTACTTATAGTATTGTTGGTAATAGATGCAGCACTTGCGTAGACATAAATACCTGCAAATGCAGGTGTGCCTATGCCAGAACTTGAGGTTGACTTACAAACCCATGGTGAACCTGTTCCGCCACATAAAGCTGATTGACCACCAATGTAGTTGCCGGAAATCGTATTAGAAGCTGAGCTTGTTCCCGGTTGGAAATTGATAGGATATACGTAATAGCCGTTTACCTGTGTAACACTGTTGTAAATGCTATTACCGCTGATGGTCCAGGTATCACCAAAATCAGTATTAGGTGAACTTGTTCCTGTAACACATACGCCACTGCCTATGCCAGTGGTGCCTGGTAAAAAGTTATAGATATTATTATTTAAAACATGCATACTGCTGTTGGCATACGAGCCGTAACCATAGGCACAAATACCATTTACGGGGTAAGTGGTAGCGTTGGGGCCAATGTTACAGTTCTGGATATAATCTCCACTGTTGCCCGGGCCTGATGAGCCGCATAACAGGGCTACAGTACCACTGGTGGCAGTTTGGTTAGAACTAAGTATAGTAAGGTAATTAAAGTAGTTATTATTAGAACCGTTGGTCAGCTGAATAGCCGGGCCAGCTGAGGTTGTAGCTGTATTTTGAATGGTCCATAAGCTGGTTGTACCGGTTCCGCCAATACGTCCGTCCATGGTTAAACCAACCACTCCGTTCAAACTGATCAATGGCGCATTAGCTGTTGCAGGTGCACCTGAGGCAGTTATTGCGCTGGAAACTGACGCATCCGGTGTGATATTTACTGTAAACGGACCGCCACCGCAAGGGTAGGTAAATGCATTTAAAGTAACAGCACCGGTTTCAGTAGTGCTTGATAGCATCGTTACCGTAAGGTTACCCGATAGACCCAGGTTATTGATCGCTGCGAATAATCCACCGGCACCCGATAAAGTTGGGTAAGTGCCGCTGGCGCCAACAGTAACGGCACCACTCAGGCTGCCCACATAGTAGCTGCTAGGTGTGGTTGGCGGAGTAGACGCTGCCGGAGCACTGGCCGTAAAACCCGATGCCCCTGTAGCAGGAAATGAACCTACGTTAGGTGTTGGATAAGCATCCTGGGCCACTACATAATATTGCACCAGGTTTGTTGAAACTGCAGAACCACCAAAAGAGAACGAGTAAACGTTAGAGCCTGAATAGGTGGCCTGAACACCGGTATATGCACCACCATTGATGCTGTAATACAACATTGGCAAACCGCTACCCGTGGTAGGTACACCGCTTGCATCGGTGATAGTTGCGTTAAGCGTACGTGCACCCGTAGTGCAGGTTCCACTCAATGGCGTATAAACAATGGTAGGCGGTGTAGCGTCATACACATTTTCATAAGCTCCCATGCTTGGCGCGGTTGAGCTACGAATTGCAGTCATATAATCAGTTGTGATGCCGGTTATCGGAGTGCCGGTTGCGGCTGCCGGCGAACCAGCACCTATCTGAAGATTAGTTGCAGAAGTCAGTAATGGGTTGGTGATGATGGAATGCGTATTTTGCCCTAACGATGTAGGGGTAGTGAGGTTACCACCTAAATATACAGGGTAAGAATTCGTACCGGCAAGTGAGTTGGCTGCATAAAAGTCGTTGTAATCGCAAGTAGTAAATACCCCGGTCGCGATGTTTTGCATAAAAATACCATAGTTCACCTGACCAGTATAGGTAGCAGGAGAAGTAAGAGTATTAGAAAAGATATTATTGCGGATATCAAGGCCACTTATTGGTATTCCACTTGTAGTACCAGAAGCAATAAATATAGCCGCCGTAATGGCCGAAGATGAACCTGTGCCATTGGTACCTGTCATACTTACAGTATTGTAATACAGATTAACTCCACCTGTTGTTGTATTCAAAGCAGTACCGCCGCCAACCTCCCCTATCAAGATGCCAATAGCACTTGAATTTGAAAAAGCAGAGTAGTTACTTCCATTCACACCATAAATCAGGTTATTATAAATAGTAAGATTGCTGGTTGCTGTACCAGTACCGATGGTCATACCACGGCCACCGTAGCCTCCTGTACCCGCCGTGGTTACATTGCTTATCTTGTTTTGGTAAACTGATGATGAAACAAAACCGGTTTCAAGAGAGATACCGACCGGTGAGGTTGTATTACTTGTATAGGTAATACTTACACTAACTGAGTTTCCGTAAATCTTGCTGTTCAGCGCGTTACCCGCTTCAATACCTATACTGGTAACCGAGGCCGTAGTACTGGCAACAGATGTAGTAATGGTATTACTATTAATATTTAAGTTATCCAACCCGCCTGCACTAACACTGGCTGTTCCTACAGCATAAATCCCAATTTCTGCGCCAGTAATTGTGTTGTTTTGAATAGTGGCATTGTCATTATCGGCACCGCCTGAACCTACCGATGCCCCGGTCAGTGCTATACCATAGTCAAGACCAGAAGTACCGGAGGTTGCACCATTCTGAATAAGACAGTTTTTAACGGTGTTATAAGTCGTGCTACCGGTATACTGAACTACGGCTGTTGATGCGGCTGCACTGGTATTTTTAATAGTTAAGCTTTGGTCGCTGGCACCGGCGTTGCTACCGTCTATAATAATATATGAGCCACTTAACTTAATTAAACCGCCTGCGTATGATCCGGAGACCGTAGCAGTGGTATTAGGTTTAATTGTTAAAGTATAGTTGCTTGGGTTACTTGCAGTTGGGCCAACTACTATAGGGTAGGTTTCAGACCCGTAGGTAGCATCAATCAAATTAAAAACCACACTACCGCAAATACTGCTTGCTCCATTATATGCTGCTACCGCCGAAGTAAGCGTGGTAAAATTACCTGTGGCACCTACTGTATAGATACCACTCATACATCCTTTTGTTCCCATCTTAAAAAATCCGAGTGTGTTGGGAGCACTTGAAGATGTACTAAGATAACCTGCAGATGGTGTGTTAACACTGGCTCCGCCCAAACTGGCGTAAGTTCCTGTTTGAGTAGCAGAATTACCGATTGCGCTACTTGCCGAAAGTGTTCCATTATTATTATCAAACAAACGAACATTCGATGTTCCTGTTGTGGTGATAGAGCCCGAGATAAAACTTGCACTCCAGTAACGCACCGGTGTTGGTGATGAGTTGAACAGTAAACCATCGGTTCCGCCTGCAGTAGCATCAAAAACCTCTACTTGAATTACCGGCCCACCAACTGCGGTCGTAGTTGCACTTGGTACATAATCAAACTCATTATAATTGCCTTTACCTACCGGGAATGTATAAGTACCGGCAGAGATCGAAGTGCCGAATGTGCGCGCTAAAGGCCCGTGTACATAACAAGTAGCCGACCCACCGGTTACGCTTGTAGTGGCCGTACCTTTAACGGTTAAAATGTAGGTCGCGGTAGTATTAAGCAACCCGCTGGTCATAGTCAGAGTTGTTGCATTAACGGGTGAACCCAAAGTAACACCGGTGCTACCGCTGGTAATATTCAGGTTATTAACCAACGAACTTGTGTAAGTGCCAATAGTAAAATTAGGGCTTGTGGCATTGTTCATTTTTAAAGTCAATACACTCGATCCCGTACTGGCATTTATGGTACCACTATTAGTATAAGTACCACTACCACTACCCCCTACTGAGAAGGTGACGGATCCAATAGAGAATGTGCCACTTGCAATATTTAAGTTATTAACGTTAAGGTTATTCGCTGAAAGCGTTGTGCTTACAGAACTACTTGTATTTAAATTATCGACTATACTATTAGTATATAAGGTACCTATATTAAATGTTTGGGTAGCACCATTCATCGCGATCTTTGAACCAGCAGCACTTGCATCAAAAGAACCCGCAGCCAGGTTATTGGCAAAATTCCCCCCGACAGTGAGTGTGTAACCAGCAAGCGCCAACGTTTGACTATTGGTTGAAGTTATAGTAAAGTTACCCGCACAGGTAATGTTACCAACGAAACTTAATGCACAACTCTGAACGGCTGAATTCCAAACCATGTTGCCAAAGGTTTGGTTACTCATGTTGTTTGCCGGCATAGCGCAAAGCAAAGTACCACCTTGCATACTAAAGGTAGAGGCTGCGTTCCAACTGGCCAATATGGGATCGTTGCCGGTAGCTCCGTTTTTAACGTAATTATATACAGCTCCTGATGCAAAGCTAATTTGACCTACCGTATTGTTATTTGTGTGCACACTCCCCTGATTATCGGTAAAAGTACCGTTGACTGCCATTTGGTTAGCAGCCTGACCAGCGTTAAAAACGATGGTTCCGTTAACAATAAAGGATGGATTATTGACAACGAAGTGCGATGTGGCATCTGTATTAGCCAGAGTCAAAGTAGCGTTTGCACCAATGTTTCCACCGGTAATGGTCCATGGTAAACTGGCAGTGCTGCCCGGGTTCCAGATTAAATTGGCTGAGTTGGCAACTACCAGGTTACCCGATAATGTTAAACTCTTAGTGGTGAAAGTAGCACTGGCATTTACTGTAAGTGCGGTCATTGAAATAGGAGCTGTGTTACTCAAAAACACACCAAAATCTCCGGGGTTGGCAGTGAGCCCTAACACCATGGAAGTACCTGAGGCTACTGTAATAGTACCTGTAGTTCGGCTTATGGTTCCATTAAGTGTAAGTGTTGCGGTGCCGATAGTAACACTACCGCTAGGCAGAGAACAAAGACCCGCTATGGTCAGCGCATTGGCACCCATGGCAAGGGTTCCACCACCTGTAAAATTGGTAACCGTAATTGCAGCACCGGCAGTAGTGGTGCCCGATGTAACATTTAACGCTGCTAAAACAGTGGCGATACTATAATTATAGGCTACAGTTCCGGTACAAGTGATGGTGGTACCTGTAGTTGGCGTAAATGTTCCACCCGAAAAAGTTGGAGAGCCAGATAAAGTAAGTGTTGCAGTACCTATTGTAACAGTACCAGAGTTGCTCCAGGTGCCGCTTACACTTAAGGCATTAGCTCCCATTGCTAATGTCTTTCCGGAAGCAACGGAAAGGTTTACACAACTAATAGCCCCTGCCGCAGTAAATGTATTGCCTGATAAAGCAGTAATGGTAAAGTTACCAGTGGTAAGAGCACCGCCTATCGTAATTGCACCGGTAGTATTTAAAACCAGGTTACCCATGGTTAAACCTGCCGGAAGTGTAGCCGTAGTTGCAGTAGCAGAACCAATAGTAAAGTTGGCAGTTGTAACTGTTGTCCCAACAGTAGTAAAAGCTGAGCCGGCAACAGTAAACGTTATTACGCCTGTAGAGGCTGTAATGGTACCAGCAGTCAAAGCAGTTCCGGTTGAGTTGACGGTCATATTTTGAGCCCCCATGGCTAAAGTGCCCGAAGTCATATTAAGTGAGGAACAGGTAATGGTACCTGCAGCAGTAGCAATGCCTGTTGTGGCCATAATAAGTGGCCCGTAAGTAGCTGCTGCAACTGAGGCTGTGGTGGCTGAGTTATATTCGAAACTTACAGCGGCCAGACTAGCACCTAAAGTTGGAACAGCCGTTCCCTGATAGACGATTGTTCCACCTCCCGTAACAGTTCCTCCCGTAAGCGTCATTGTTCCTGTAACAATTAACTGCCCAGTACCATTAATGACTAATGTACCAGAAGTCATATTCAAGGAACTACAGGTCAGCGTTTGCCCCGAACTGATAGTTAAACCAATACCGCTAATGGTAAGAGCACCACATGCCGCCGTTGAAGCAACAGTAATTGTGTGGGAGGAACAGGTAATATTCACTGCATCACCTGCAAGCGGATAAGCACTTGCCGCAGTTGCGCTACCACACGAAACGGTAGACCATGTTGCATTGGCGGCCCAGTTTCCTGTACTCGCTGAGGACGAGTAATAAGGTCCCGCGGCCTGGATTTCCGCAACCGCCAAAAGCAGCATCACTGCCACTGAACAAAATTTGCCAAATCCTTTCATCGAATCGGATAGCGATCTTCCCATACTATTCAGTTTTGTAACTTTTGAAAATGCATTAGCTCCGGAGGATAACATATTACCCATAGTAAAACGGTTTAAACTTTTAGAATCAGCAGAAATAGAAAGTGGGGAGGTGTTGTTGCAGTGTAAAGGTTTGGCCATGTATCCCGGTTTTTTTATTACAAATCAATACTTCTACGCGGCACCGGGGGGTTACCGAAATTGTCAAAACAATAAATATATTCTGTTGAGAGTGGTGTCTGTTGAGTTGTTGGGGATGCAACTCAGGTACTAAAGTAATGTTTACATATAGTTAAGTCAAGTTAGCTTTACCTAATTATTGACCCCGTATAGCAACCTTACTAAGATGTCCGATAACACAATCTTAACTTTTCCGTTTACTTAAATTCATTTTTTTGGCATTTATGCTAATAATTTTGTGCTAAAGTGCTCTTTTATGTTTGTGTAAATCCTACACACTTCAAAAAAGCCTCATTTCTATGTTTTTCGGCATATTTACTTTAAACAACTGATATTCATCTTATTACGAGCCAAATTTGATAGCTCATCTTATTGGAGGGGATAAAACTGTCTTTTCCGATTTGTTGACAAAAATGTATCTATTTGATTTTCAGTAATATAGTATTCACAAAGTTTTCGCAATTAACATATCGTTAAATGATTGTCCAGTTTTACGGATATCAATTACACTTTGTTACCCGTTAAAAAATAAAAATCATCATTTCGATTTTGTAACAGTTTCAAAAATGTCACTCATCGGCGAATGTCGATCACGTATCGGCAATTTTTGAAAGTATTGCCTTTCTACAGGCCGCCAGGAGCCGAAGGTTAAATATCAGGTGTGGTAAAATGCAGTCCCGGGCCAGGCCAAAACAACCCTTGTCGGGTCCCGGAGCTGGATATCAAATTTGTAGCGGTTTCAAAAATGTTGCACCACGGAGTGGGTTGAGGTGGTTCGCAGCTAAATCATGACCAGGTTATAAGGGATTGTAAAAACAGGGCTGAGATGACCGGGCACCCGGAAAATTCCCTGCGATTTGCGCAGCCCGTTGATAATCAAATAGTTTATTCAGTCTATTAATTTTTAACATTTTTATTGATTCTGAAACTTTAAATGTTGCCTTATTTGAGTATCTTTGAAACGAGTGTTGCAAACATACCCTTTACCCAAAGTGACCATTCCCGGGGGATGAGAAACAGAGCGGAGATCATCCCCGAAACGCTTTAGTCAGATTCTTTATTGACCTTTAAATCAGATTTTATGTGTAATACATCCCCCTATTATCAGCCAATAGTTTTCCAACCCTTCCATTATATCATGAAAGCCCGGATTTTGAAGCCCGGATAGGTTCCTTTTTTAGGGTAGCCGGGTAAGATCGAAATGCGAAAAAACATGTGATTATTTCAGCGTTTCAGGCTTTGCAATTTGTCCTGTCGGCCAAATGAACCTGTTAACCAATTCGCCCGGTTCTTTGACATATTGAAATTGCTTTACCGCTTACCCGAAATGTTATGGGTCCGTTGAAAAAAAGCATAACATTTCATAACAAACCATAACATTCCATAACATTCCATAACAATTTCATCCGGACCATTGGCTTAGGGAAATTTACCATTAAGGCACTAAGTTGCACTAAGAAATACTGCAAACGGCCTAACCTTCCAGGTTAAGTGTAAAAGTGAAGGTGCGCGAGTAAAGCGCTTGTATGGTGCGCGAGTAAATAAGGCCTGGTGTCTGATACAAAATATTGACCACCCCACGGCTTACTTTAAACTCAGGCGATAAGATGAAATACGGGAAGTAGATCATAAAACCCACGCCAATTTCGGCGGCAACGTCGTTGTTGCGTAGCTTTACAATATCTACAGCTTTACGTGCTTTTACGTTACTGGCTAAGTCGTAGTCGTAGCGCATACCCACAATGCCATATACCCTGAAATCTTTAATAGGGTCTGACTTAAAACGGAGTTGTAAAGGGAAGTCGAGATAAATAGATGAAAGGTCTTTCACCACCTGGTTGTTATTGAGGTCGGTGTAAACAATGTTCTTATCAGAAAAAGACAGGGTAGGTATGAATCTTAAGTCGAAGTATTTATGAAACTGGTAATTGCCAATGATACCCAGGTTAAAACCGGGGCCAATGCGGGTACGGATATAACGAATAGAATCGTTTTGCGGGGCCAGGGGTGCATTGATAACTTTAAAATCGGCCACATTGAGGCCCATGGCTATACCGAAATAAATGGTTTTAGACCCCATTTCGTTATAGTTAAACTGGGCCCTGGCCTGCCAGCTTAAAAATAAGATCAACAATACGATTCCTGGTTTCTTCATCCTTACTGATACTATCCTCTTATTTTTCCATGGAGTAAAAGGCGCAGGCTCCAAAAGTAAGCGGTTGCCATTTAATATTTCTGAAGCCAATATTCTCCAATATTTTTACAAATTCAAAACCTTCAGGAAAAGCCTTTACCGATTCGGGTAAATATGAATAGGCCCTGGCATCTTTCGAAAACAACCTGCCTATCATAGGTACCACATTTCCGAAGTATAAACCGTAAAGGGCTCTTATTATTGTGTTTTGCGGTTGCGAGGCTTCTAAAATAGCCACCTTCCCTCCTACCCTGGCTACGCGATACATTTCGCGCAGGCCGGCTTCCAGGTTCTCGAAGTTGCGAACGCCAAAGCCCACAGTAACTGCGTCGAACGAATTGTCGTCAAACGGCATTTTTTCCGAATCGCCTTTTACAAACTGCACGGTATCCGATACGTTCAGTTTGGCAGCTTTGGCCCGGCCGTAGTTCATCATCCCTTCCGAGAGGTCGAAGCCAACTACTTTTTCAGGCTTCAGGGCCAGGGCTTCAAAGGCAAAGTCGCCGGTGCCGCTGGCTACGTCGAGTATCTTTTTGGGTTGAATGGTGCCGATAAATTTAACCGCCTTTTTTCGCCAGGTAATATCAATGCCCAGCGATAACAGGTGGTTCAAAAAGTCGTAGCGATGTGCAATGTTATCGAACATCTCTTCTACCTGCTCCTTTTTGGTGCGGTTGGCGTCGTTATAAGGTGTTACCGTTTTGCTCATTTTAATCATTTGGCTATAAACCACAAAGGTCACCAGGGGTTCACAAAGACCACCAGGAATAGTGTTCTTTGTGCTGTATTCACTTTGTGTTCTTTGTGGTTAAGCCGGTTTAAAAGCGGGGCAAAAATAACAGCTTAAAGTTTCTAATTGTCTTTAATTGGTTAATCTGGATACTTTTGTGGCTATGATCATTAAATCTTCGGAGTATAAGGCCAGTTATGTGGAGGTAGAGAAATGCCCTCCGGCGCAGATGCCAGAGTTTGCCTTTATAGGCCGGTCGAATGTAGGTAAGTCATCGATTATCAATTACTTATGTGGCCGTAAGGCGCTGTCGAAAGTGTCGAACACGCCGGGAAAGACCCAGACCATCAATTTTTTTGAGATCAATAACCACTTTCATTTGGTGGATCTGCCGGGGTATAGCTTTGCCAAGGTTTCGAAAGAAAAGCGCGAAAAGTGGTTAGCGATGATCCGGAACTATATATTAAAGAGAGAGCAGTTGCAGTATGTATGCTTACTGGTTGATAGCCGTATACCGCCACAAAAGGTTGACCTTGAGTTTATTCAATGGATGGCGAAGAACCGCGTGGCGTTCGTTATCATCTTTACCAAGGCCGATAAACCGGGCAGTAAAGAGGTGAGCACCAATGTGCAACTGTTTCATAATGAACTATTAAAGGAGTGGGATGAGCTACCCCTTTCGTTCGTTACCTCCGCCGAAAGGAACGCCGGCCGCGATGATGTTTGGGGCTTTATAGCACAGGCCGTAAAGTATTATTACGACCATAATGCAGCGCATAATCCGCCTGATAGTGAAAGTGCGGCTATCGGGGCGGAGTAAACAATTTTTTCCACAAGCTTTTATTTTCGATAGAAAAATCTATTTTTGCAGTCCAAAATTTTGAATTTATGAAGAAAGACATCCATCCAGCGGCATACAGAACTGTAATTTTCAAGGACATCTCTTTGGATAAACAATGGTTAGGAAAAAGCACTGCCAACACTAAAGAAACCGGCAAGTGGGAAGACGGAACTGAATACCCGTTGATCAAGCTTGAAATTTCGAGCGAATCGCACCCTTTCTTCACAGGTAAGATGAAACTGGTTGATACTGCAGGTAGAATTGATAAATTCAAGAAGAGATACGGAAAGTCGTAATTTCTATAAACACATTTTCAAAAATGCCTCTGAAGTTTTCGGGGGCATTTTTAGTTTGAAAGGCGATGGAACGCTGATCTTCATTATTGATTATGATGAATACAATGATTTAAACCCATTACTCAATCATGCGTTTTAAATCATGATTGATAATGATAATCATGATAATAAGTGTTCCATCATGTATTACAATTTAATACCCAGTTTGGCGGCTAGTTCTTTGGGCAGTGCATGTTTGTTAACCAGGATGCCCGTAGTTTTATAAAGAAAGTAGGGAACTGAACAATAGAAATAACCGTCGAGGTCGTTCTTATCGGTGCCCCATGAGTTCTTGACCAGATAGTAAGGTTTTCCTTTTTGGTCGGTAGCCGAGCCGAGAATTTGCATGCCGTGATCGTCGGTAGTGCTCAGGTTATCAAAAGCTTCCTGACGAACAGCCTGGTCAATTTCCTTTTCGTTGTGCGGGCTGCTGAACATGGAGTCTTTTTCAGCCTGGGTCATGTCGTCAAAATTTTTTTCGGGTACAATGGCCAGGCCGTTCTTGAAGTTGAAGCCTTTTTCGCTTACATCGCTTGCCCAGGCAACCGAATAATTATGGTCGAGCGCATTATCAACCACCTGCTTCATATCCTGCAGAGGAATATTGTATTCGGGTTGGTTGGCCCAGTTATCGGCCACTTCAAGCACAAAAGGCTGAAAGAAAGGGTGGTGGGAAAATGAAGTAAGCTCGACATAATCATCGGTGTTTACGCCCATGGCCTGCGCAAAGCTTTGTGGGGTGTAACTTTTACCCTGGTAGGTAAAAGTGGCAGGCGGGGTGCCCATGTAGCCGTCGAGCGCGCCGATAAAGGCAGCTTTCCAGTTCGGATTTAATTTGCCATCAGGTAGCTTGAGCATGGCGTCGAGCATGGCTTTGAGTACGGCGTCAATTTCGTTGTGAACGGGTTTCGTTTGTCCGGGTGGCATACCGCTGTAAACCGAAAAAGGGATCAGGCCATACTGGCGAATGGCATTGATAACGTCGTGAGGCTCGCCGCCCGAGCCAAAATTGGTGTGGCCTTCGTACCGCATGTAATGTTCGGCCTTCTGGATATACATATTGCGGACCACGAACATTTCACTCAGGTCTACTTTATCATGTCCGGAACGCAGAATTTCGGATTCGATAAAAGAGTTGGTTGAAAACACCCAGCAGGTGCCCGATTTGTATTGATTTTTAACGGGGGTAGCCTCAACGGTCTTGTTAATCTTAAAGGTATATCCGCCACCTTTCTTATTGGTATTGATGGTTGGCTGCGCAATTGACAGCGAAATATTTCCGACTAGAATAGTGCATAAAATAAATGGCAATGCTCGCATGTAAAGTATTTTAAAAGACCCTGCAAACTAAATAAATTTAGCGTCATGGGCACCGACCCAAAACAGATCACTTATATGCCCATTTCCCTCATTTAAACATTATCCAACTGAAAATCAGCCAATTATATCATCTTATTAGAGCCGAAAGTCGGGAACTTTTATGAGTTAAATCATGTTTTTGTAAAGTAATATTTCATCATTTTAGCGACGTTATGATAAGCCTTCAAAATACGGCGGAAAACATACATTTGTTTGAAACTAAAAAAACAAACAGATCCACTGTGGATTCACATATACGGCCTGAGGCCCTTTTTGAACTTGCGGGACAAGGTATAGTGTTGAGCCGTCTGGACGGCGAAATTGTAAAGATCAATCACACTGCCGAGTTGCTGTTTGGTTATGAAAAAGATGAATTACTCAACCGTCGAAACGAAGTATTGATTGATGAAGATGTTGACCCCTCTTACCTTTTATTGCGCCGGGAATTTTTATATCCATCCAAATCGCGCCCCCTGGGCACCGGTTTTGAGTTGATGGCAAAACGCAAGGATGGCAGCACTTTTCCGATAGAGATAGGGCTGAATATGATAGAAACGCCGGAAGGCCGCTATGCGATGTCGATCATTATTGATATCACTCAGCGTAAACAACAGGAAGAACAACTTAAAAGGGCACACCGTAATTTACAGTATTACACCCGCGAACTACAGGCCTCTAATTTTGAGTTGGAAAACTTTGCCTACGTTTCGTCGCATGACTTACTGGAGCCGCTCAGAAAAATCCATGCCTTCGGTCAGCGATTGAAGATATCGGAAGGGGAAAGTTTAAGCACT
>Ga0364894_10293_pt1 | contig 23700 bp, 20 predicted proteins | sample ExccelJu500001D4_FD_206942 | JGI IMG/M metagenome (GOLD analysis project Ga0364894, IMG submission 206942) | Enriched cells from Trout Bog Lake Hypolimnion, Wisconsin, USA - BchlTB.July16.5000.01.D4 | ecosystem: Environmental > Aquatic > Freshwater > Lake > Hypolimnion/Profundal zone | place: USA...
CATCGCGCTTAATTGCTCGCCCGCTTTCATGAGGCCGATTTCAGCAGTTAAGGAAGTGCCGGCGCGGCCCGCAAACAACAATGCTGTAATTACAGGACCTAATTCACGCGTTAAAGAAAGGGCAACCAATAAACCCAGTGCCTGCTCAGAGCCATAGCGATTTAAGGTGTAGTAACCCTGCAAGCCCAATACGAAACCTACAAACAGCCCTGAAACCGCAATAATCACAAAAGAATGATTACCAACAAATAAGATTTGATCTGAAACTAAGCGCGGCCTTTTAAGCAAAAAACGGGAGCGCCAAATCACAGCCGCAAACATCCGGGTAGCCAAACCAAGGCTAGTCAGATTGCGTCGAATAAAAAATCCAAGATCGCCAAATAGATCGAGTAAGCCATTAAATAGCGTCATGAGGCCCTCACTCCAAAATCATCTTCCAGAGTTTGTCCTGGATAATGAAATGGCACTGGACCATCAGGTGCGGCATCTAAAAACTGACGCACAAATGGATCGGTAGAACGATTTAAATCAGCCGGCGTGCCTTCTGCAGCAATACGCCCATCAGCAATGAAATAAACATAGTCTGCAATTTCAAAAGTCTCTTCGACGTCGTGTGTAACTAATAGGCTGGTAGCGCCAAGTGCATTATTGAGATCGCGAATCAGCCTAGCGGTAATACCCAATGAGATTGGATCTAAGCCAGCAAATGGCTCGTCATACATGATCAGCGGCGGATCGAGCGCTATTGCGCGGGCCAGAGCAACTCGCCGCGCCATACCGCCAGAAATTTGTGAGGGCATGAGATCACGAGCACCGCGCAAACCCACTGCATTTAATTTCATTAAAACCAAAGATCTCAATAGATCTTCGCTCAGATTGGTATGTTCACGTAATGGAAAGGCCACATTCTCGAAAACACTGAGATCTGTAAATAAAGCGCCAAACTGAAAAAGCATGCCCATGCGGCGTCTTGCCTGCATGAGTTGAGCTGAGTTCATGCGGCCAATATCTTGACCCTCAAACAAAACCTGCCCAGACTGGGCTGCCACCTGACCACCAATCAATCGCAGAATCGTGGTTTTGCCACAACCTGATCCACCCATGACAGCTACCACCTGGCCGCGACGGAACTCCATATTGAGCCCCATCAAGATTTGCCGCTCACCAGGTGCATAGGAAAAGTTGACGTCCTTTATCGAGACAACAACTTCGCCTTCTACTTTTTCTTGCGCGCTTAAATGGGTATTCAAAGGATTAGGCTGGGCAGCGTTCATATTCCCGACATTATCGGGGTAAAACGGAAGACCCCATTAAATACTCATCTACTGCCTGAGCACATTGACGCCCTTCACGAATCGCCCAAACTACCAATGATTGTCCGCGGCGCATATCGCCAGCAGCAAATACCTTTGAAACATTTGTTTGATAAGCATCAGAACCATCCACCGTAGCCTTTGCGTTACCACGAGCGTCTTTCTCAACACCAAATGCGTTTAATACTTGCTGTGCTGGGGATACAAAACCCATGGCCAAGAAAACCAAATCTGCCTTAATCTCAAATTCAGAATTTGGTACTTCTGACATCTTGCCGTCTTTCCACTCCAAACGCACACCAATTAATTTCTCGAGTTTGCCGTTTTTGCCTTCAAAGCGCTTAGTTGCAACAGACCAATCGCGCTCGCAACCTTCTTCATGAGAAGAGGAGGTGCGCAATTTAGTCGGCCAATATGGCCATACCAATGGTTTATTTTCTTGCTCTGGTGGCTGTGGCAACAATTCAAACTGGGTAATACTTGCTGCACCATGGCGATTAGAGGTACCAACACAGTCAGAGCCAGTGTCACCACCACCAATTACCACTACATGCTTGCCAGCAGCAGAAATTTCATTCTTAAAGTCACCAGCATTTTCTTTATTTTGTGGAATCAAAAATTCCAAGGCATAGTGCACACCCGCCAATTCACGTCCTGGTACTGGTAAGTCACGAGGCTGCTCAGCGCCACCACTAATGACTACTGCATCAAAATCTTTCATCAATTGCTCTGGTGTTACTGTCTTGCTTGAATAATTCTTTACTTCTGCAGTCAAGGCTTCTTTACCTACAAATACGCCCGTCTCAAATTTCACACCCTCAGCCTGCATTTGCTCTACGCGACGATCAATTAACCATTTTTCCATCTTGAAATCTGGAATACCGTAGCGCAATAATCCGCCAACACGATCGTTCTTTTCAAAAACAGTGACATCATGACCCACACGGGCTAACTGCTGAGCTGCCGCCATACCGGCAGGGCCACCACCGACAACTGCAACCTTTTTGCCTGTTTTAGATTTGGGCGGCTGCGGTTTTACCCAACCATTTTCCCAGCCCTTATCGATAATCGCGTGCTCGATTGACTTAATACCAACGGGCGCACTGTTAATGCCTAAGGTACATGCAGCTTCGCATGGTGCAGGGCAAATGCGGCCAGTAAATTCAGGGAAGTTATTGGTAGATTGCAAAACCTCTAACGCTTGTTTCCAATCACTTTGGAATACTAAGTCATTGAAATCAGGAATGATGTTATTGACAGGGCAGCCGCTATTACAAAATGGAATACCACAATCCATGCAGCGCGCACCCTGTATCTTGGCCTCATCATCGCTTAGAGTAGCGACAAATTCTTTGTAATGATGGAGACGTTTTACGGGCGCTTCGTATGTTTCTTCGACGCGCTCGAAATCCATAAATCCAGTGACCTTACCCATATCGAATCCTCAGTATCTTTTTACTATTTATATTGATTAAGCAGCAACGGTTTTGTTTTGGGCTTTTTCCCACAACTCACCCAAGGCGCGTTTGTACTCAGTTGGCAATACCTTTACAAAGCGGCTACGTGCATTTTCCCAATTGGCCAGCAAGGCTTTGGCACGCTCAGAACCAGTGTGACGGAAATGACGCTCAATCAAGCTCTTCAAAATTTGCTCATCAGTTAAGCGCTCACCACCATCTTTCACATCAAGCGGAGCGTGCCACTCAGATTGAGGAACCTTGGCGATTTGCTCGGCTGATGGCAATACTTTTTCAAGTGTGGCCATGCTGGTATTACAGCGTTTAGCGAATAAGCCATCTTCGTCATAGACATAAGCAATACCGCCGCTCATACCTGCAGCAAAGTTACGACCTGTTGCACCGAGAACTACTACCGTGCCGCCAGTCATGTATTCGCAACCATGATCACCAGTACCTTCAACAACCGTAGTGGCGCCAGAGTTACGAACAGCAAAACGCTCGCCAGCAACGCCATTGAAGAAGGCCTCTCCACTGATGGCTCCATAGAGAACAGTATTGCCAACAATAATGTTCTGAGCAGTGTCACCACGGAATTCGTGAGGGGCACGCACAATCACACGGCCACCAGACAAACCTTTGCCGACATAGTCGTTGCCGTCACCCACCAAATCTAAGGTGATGCCACGCGCTAAGAAGGCAGCAAAGCTTTGTCCAGCCGTGCCATTCAATTGAATATGAATCGTGTCATCAGGTAAACCTGCATGGCCATAACGCTGAGCAAGCTCTCCTGAAAGCATGGCGCCTACAGTGCGATTCACATTCTTTACAGGAACAATGAACGAGACCTTTTCGCCACGCTCTAAAGCAGGCTCACTTTTCTCGATCAAGATATTGTCTAGGGCGTTTCCTAGACCGTGATCCTGGGTCAAAATTTGATAACGCGGAGCATCACTTGCAACTTGAGGTGCTGCAAAAATTTTGCTGAAATCTAAGCCATGTACTTTCCAGTTCTCAATACCTTTGCGGGTATCGAGCAAATCAACGCGCCCAATTAAGTCATCAAATTTACGAATACCCAATTGCGCCATGATCTCGCGTACCTCTTCAGCAATGAAGAAGAAGAAATTCACTACGTGCTCTGGCTTACCAGAGAATTTTTTGCGCAGCTCTGGATCTTGTGTAGCAACGCCAACCGGGCATGTATTTAAATGACACTTGCGCATCATGATGCAGCCCTCAACGACCAAAGGTGCTGTGGCAAACCCAAACTCATCAGCACCCAATAAGGCACCAATCACTACATCACGACCAGTCTTCATTTGACCATCGGCTTGCACACGAATACGGCTACGCAAACCATTAAGAACCAAAGTTTGCTGTGTTTCAGCTAAGCCCAATTCCCATGGTGAACCAGCATGCTTGATGGAGGACAAAGGCGATGCCCCTGTACCACCGTCATGACCAGCAATCACAACGTGATCCGCTTTTGCCTTTGCAACACCAGCAGCAATGGTGCCAACACCCACTTCAGATACAAGTTTGACGGAAACGTCTGCTGCAGGATTGACGTTCTTAAGATCATGAATCAATTGAGCAATGTCTTCAATCGAATAAATATCATGATGCGGAGGAGGAGAAATTAAGCCCACTCCCGGAACTGAGAAACGTAATTTACCGATGTAATCAGAAACTTTACCGCCAGGTAGTTGACCACCTTCTCCAGGCTTAGCGCCTTGAGCCATCTTAATCTGAATCTGATCAGCAGAACGCAAGTACTCAGTAGTCACACCAAAGCGTCCAGATGCAACCTGCTTAATTTTGGAGCGCAAGGAGTCGCCGTCGAGCAAAGGTATATTTGCTTCAACAACATCATCACCCAAGATGCTAGCTAACGTTTCACCCTTCTTAATCGGAATGCCTTTGAGCTCATTAACATATCGATGTGGATCTTCACCGCCCTCACCCGTATTCGACTTACCGCCAATACGGTTCATAGCGATAGCTAAAGTAGCGTGTGCCTCAGTTGAAATCGAACCCAATGACATTGCGCCGGTTGCAAAACGTTTAACGATTTCTTTGGCAGACTCAACCTCATCCAAAGGAATTGCTTTACTTGGCTCGATCTTGAACTCAAACAAACCACGCAAAGTCATTTGACGCTTGGTCTGGTCATTAATCAGATTGGCGTACTCTTTATAGGTCTGATAACCTTTATCTGAACCCATGCGAGTAGAGTGCTGCAGCTTGGCAATCGTATCTGGAGTCCACATATGATTTTCACCACGAATACGGAAGGCGTATTCGCCTCCAGCATCTAGCATGTCCTCTAAAACTGGATCATCACTAAATGCCGAAGTGTGCATACGTAACGCTTCTTCAGCCACTTCAAATACACCAATACCACCAACGTTAGAAGGAGTACCAGTGAAGTACTGATCAATCACATCGCGATTTAAACCAATCGCCTCAAAAATTTGTGAGCCGGTGTAAGACATGTAAGTCGAGATACCCATCTTTGACATGACTTTTTGCAGACCTTTGCCAATCGCTTTGACAAAATTCTTGACTGCTTTTTCTGGCGATAAATCACCAGGCAAGCCCTTAGCCATCTCAGCCAATGTTTCCATAGCAAGGTAAGGATGCACGGCTTCAGCGCCATAACCAGCAAGTAATGCGAAGTGATGGGTTTCACGTGCGCTACCAGTTTCCACCACCAAGCCAACATTGGTTCGCAAGCCTTTTTGTACCAAGTGCTGATGAATCGCAGAAGTTGCCAGTAGCGCTGGAATTGCAACATGCTCGCGATCGACTTGACGATCGCTGACGATCAAAATGTTGTATCCGGAACGCACTGCATCGGCAGCTTGTGCACATAAAGACGCTAAACGCGCCTCGATACCCGCTTTACCCCATGCTGCTGGATAGCAAATATCGAGCTCGTATGAGCGGAATTTACCGTTGGTGTAATGACCAATGTGACGAATTTTTGTAATGTCATCAAAATCCAAAATTGGCTGGCTTACTTCCAAGCGCATTGGAGGATTGATATTGTTGGTATCGAGCAAATTGGGTTTGGGCCCAATAAACGAGACCAAAGACATGACCATGTTTTCGCGAATCGGATCAATCGGAGGATTGGTAACCTGCGCAAACAACTGCTTGAAATAGTTATAAAGCGGCTTATTCTTGTTAGAAAGGACAGCTAATGGGCTGTCATTACCCATCGAACCAATCGCCTCCTCACCATTCATGGCCATTGGTGCCATCAAGAACTTGATGTCTTCCTGGGTATATCCAAAAGCTTGTTGGCGATCTAGCAATTTAGCTGCTGGACGAATATTGGTTTTTTCATCAATTAGATCTGCCTTGCTTGCATCCACTTCATCGAGCTTTACTCTGACTGCATCAATCCAGCTCTTATATGGCTTGGCTTTTGAGACTGCATTCTTCAATTCGACGTCATCAATGATGCGGCCCTGTTCCATGTCGATCATGAACATCTTGCCAGGTTGCAAGCGCCATTTTTGAACGATTTTGCTTTCAGGAATGGGTAGTACGCCCGCCTCAGATGCCATGATGACCAAATCGTCATCAGTCACATAGTAGCGAGCAGGTCTTAAACCATTGCGATCTAGGGTTGCGCCAATTTGACGACCATCAGTAAATGCCATTGCAGCAGGGCCATCCCATGGCTCCATCATGGCCGCATGATATTCATAGAAGGCACGACGGTTATCGTCCATCAAGGCATGCTGTTCCCATGCCTCAGGAATCATCATCATCATGGCTTGTGCAAGTGGATAGCCAGACATTACCAATAATTCAAGGCAGTTATCAAAACAAGCTGTGTCTGATTGGCCGGGATAAATTAAGGGCCACAATTTTTTCAGGTCATCACCCAATACTGGCGAACTAATCGCACCTTCACGAGCATTGACCCAATTGACGTTGCCCTTGACAGTATTAATTTCACCGTTATGCGCAATCATTCGATATGGATGCGCCAACTCCCAGGCAGGGAATGTATTTGTTGAAAAGCGTTGGTGTACCAAAGCAAGCGCAGAAACGGTACGTGAATCTTGTAAGTCGTCATAGTAAGCGCCGACTTGGTTTGCCAAGAGCAAACCTTTATACACAATCGTACGTGCAGACATTGAAGCAACAAAGTATTCCTTGCCATGCTTCAAATGTAAGTCTTGAATAGCATGACTTGCCGTTTTACGAATGACATACAACTTGCGCTCTAGAGCATCAGTTGTCATGATGTCACGGCCACGCCCAATAAAAATCTGACGAATAAATGGCTCGGTCATACGTACTGTTGGAGACATGGGTAGCTTTACGTCTACCGGAACATCTCTCCATCCCAATACCACTTGCCCCTCCAGGCGAACTGTACGCTCTAATTCTTGCTCACAAGCCAAACGGGAAGCATGCTCCTTAGGCAAGAAAATCATCCCCACACCGTATTCACCAAATGGCGGGAGTGTGATTCCTTGCTTAGCCATTTCTTCACGGTACAGCTTATCTGGAATCTGAATCAAGATACCAGCGCCATCCCCCATCAACGCATCAGCGCCAACTGCCCCCCGATGATCTAAGTTCTCAAGAATTTTTAAACCTTGAGCAACGATCTCATGGGATTTTTTACCCTTGATATGCGCTACAAATCCAACGCCGCATGCATCATGCTCATTTTGTGGGTCATAAAGGCCCTGAGCGATAGGACGAAGTTGTGAATTCATTTGTGTATTCATAGTATTTCCGTGTGGCGACATTGGCCTAATTACTTTTGGAAGATCTAATATAGGTGAATACCCATACTGATGCAATAGAAATTAAATGACTCTGTCCCATTTAAAATGGATCCGCACCAAAATGAATTTCATAAATGGGGACAGAGTGAATGATGAATCATTCAAAGAGACCTCATCATGATGGCAAATAAGTTTCCAAGTGATTGTATTTAAACAATTATTTTCGAGGGCGGCCACGATGTCGAATCAGCGCTAACTCCGGCTTATCCTTGAAGAGCTTTTTTGCATAAATGTCACTTACCCAAGGCTTTGACCGAATAAGCGCCTCAGTAATCTGACGATCCTCCCAATGGGGGGATCCCTCTTTTACAAAACTAGCCCACGCCATTTGCCTCTCAAAAGGCGTATTGCCTAATTTCCAGAAATGTTCATGATCAACCAGCCATCGATCTGAATTGCGGCCAATATGATTTGCGAAACTTGTCCATCCAGAATCTTGCGGTGCTGACTCAAATCCAGCCCGCACGGGGTTCAACTCAATATACCGCTGACAGCGCAAAAAATAGTCCGGGTCAACCAAAGAGGATCGATAACGACCTTCCCAAATAGTGCCTGAACGATGATGCTGCTGATTGAAGTATTGCACGTAACGCCTACCCAAGGACTGCATTGTCTTTGCCAGGGAATCTTCATTTTGAGGTGTAAGCAATAAATGCACATGATTGGGCATCAAGGCAAATGCATGAACGGAACAAGCAAATTGCTGCGCAGCCTCTCTCAACCAATCTAGATAGATCTTGCGATCGGCATCTTTAAAGAAGAGTATTTCACGGTTGTTGCCACGAACCATGACATGCATTGCTTGGCCAGGAATGACAGTGCGCGCTTGCCGTGCCATTAGAAATACGAACTATTGCAGTTCGCGCACACCGCCATTAGGCGCAAACTCTGGAATATACCAATCACCATCAAGTTGAGACACTCCTGCAGGAGCTTCACGTGAAATTTGTGGCACACCTTTTAATGCAGTACCCATATAAGAAATCCACATTGGCAATGCCAAGCCTCCACCTGTTTCGTGATCGCCTAGACTCTCCGGTTTATCAAAGCCAATCCAAGCAATTGCAACTACTTTTGGGTTATAGCCCGCAAACCAAGCATCATGGGAATCATTGGTTGTTCCAGTTTTTCCGGCAATATCACTACGCCCTAATTTTGCCCGCGCACTCGCTGCCGTTCCGGTTTTAGTTACTTCCTGCAACATACTATCCATCACAAATGCGGTTCGTGCATCTAATACCCGCGGCGCATCTTCACCCACGCGCACTGGTTTGGCTTCAAATAAAACATTGCCCTTGGAGTCCACCATTTTTTCAATTAAGTAAGGATCTATTCGATATCCTCCATTGGCAAAAACACTGTAAGCGGTTGCCATTTGCAATGGTGTAACCGATCCCGCGCCCAATGCCATGGTGAGATATGGCGGATGCTTTTCAGGATCAAAGCCAAAGCGCTGAATAAAGTCTTGCGCATAAGAGGGGCCAATTGCACGAATCAAGCGAACGGAGACTAAATTCTTGGATTTCGCAAGCGCAGTACGCAAGCGCATCATGCCGTCATATTTACCATCGTAATTTTTAGGCTCCCATGAGGAGCTGCCAGTCTCCATACTGCCAATAGAAAGGGGGGCATCATTAACCATCGTGCTTGGAGAGAAGCCCTTCTCCATCGCAGCGGAATAAATAAATGGCTTAAATGACGAGCCTGGCTGACGCAGTGCTTGCGTGACATGATTAAATTGATTGCGACGGAAATCAAAACCACCAACCAAAGAGAGAATTGCACCATTATCTGCATTGACCGATACAAAAGCGGCCTCTACCTGGGGTAACTGGGCTAACTTCCAAACACCAGGCTCAACCTCCAACAATCTGACTACCGCACCTGGACGTAAACGTTTTTTAGGTTGGGCGTTATCCGTTAGAGATGCGCTAGCCAATCGCAATGCATCCCCTTTCAGTGTGATGACATCCCCAGTTGAGATCATCACTTGCATCTCTTTAGATTTAGCTTCAAGTACTACCCCGGACTGAAGATCATCTAATTGTGGATATGCAAGCAAAGCCTCATCAATTGCGCGTTGACGCTTTACCGGATCCTCCGGCAAATTAATAAAGCCCTCAGGACCGCGATAGGCATGACGCAAGTCATATTCAAAAATTCCCCGACGCACCGCCTTGTATGCTGCGTCTTGATCTGCTTTCAGAATGGTTGTGTAAACATCAATACCTTGCGAATAGATTGCCTCACCATATTGACTAAATAGCAATTGGCGCACCATCTCTGCCGGAAAGTCTGCACGTGTGCTGAACTCGTTGCCTAAACCCCGAATATGCAATTCTTCTGTTTTCGCTTTGAGGTACTGTTCTTGGGTAATGTATCCAAGCTCATACATACGCTGCAGGATATATTCTTGGCGAATTTTGGCACGACGATAATTGGTAACAGGGTTGTATGCAGATGGCGCCTTTGGTAAACCTGCCAACATGGCTGCCTGGGCAATGGAGATATCTTTTAAATCAATTCCGAAGTAAATCTGGGCGGCGCTGGCAAATCCAAACGCCCTTTGTCCCAAAAATATTTGATTCATATAAATCTCAAGAATCTTGTCTTTACTGAGCTCTGATTCGATTTCCCAGGCTAAGAGGATTTCATAGATTTTGCGGCTAAAGGTTTTTTCATTGCTGAGAAAGAAATTACGCGCTACTTGCATCGTGATAGTTGATGCGCCCTGGGCTAAATGTCCCCGCAAATTAGCTGCGCCTGCCCTTAAAACACCGATGTAATCAACGCCACCATGCGAATAGAAGCGATCGTCCTCGGTAGCAATCACTGCATTGCGCATGCTCAAGGGAATTTCATTCAAGGGAATGACTTTGCGGCGCTCTTCGCCAAACTCGCCAATTAAGACCTTATCGGCCGTATAAATACGTAAGGGGGTTTTGGGGTTGTAATCCACCAAAGCCGAAATCTTGGGCAAATTTGGTTTGGCGATTAAAAAAGCATACCCAAGCAGGAGGGTAAACATCAGGGCAAATGCAACCCCAATAATCAAGAGTGCCTTGATTAGGGGGCTACTTCCCGAAGACGCAAAGGACCCAGGCTCCGAATGAGGTTGGCGTGGTCGCCTATCCGCAGGTCGGATGAACCGCCGATTAAGCGGTGGCTTGTCTTTTGGGGGTAGAGCCATAGAGTTGAATTATAGGGGGATATACCCGCTTTTCGGACAGCATTAAAAGCCTTATTTTCCGACGCCTGATTCCACCTTTTCCGATAGCCCAGATTCGAGCAATTCCTAAAAATGTAGGGATGCCCACACGCCATATATCCCCCCAATCTTTCGATGAGATCTTGAGCGACCTAGGAGCTGATCCAGCCATCCCAGACCCCCATGGAATTCGCAAAAATCCGCCTCACCAGGTGCCCCCACCAGATCCAATAAATCATCCCAAACAGGCGCGATGGAGTTCTGTTGATTTTCCAATACAAAGCCCAAAAACCACCCAATTGCTCTTCTTAGCCATCACTATTGGCGGCCTTGTTGCAGCCTTTTTTTTCACCTTTGAGGCCATGAAAGCCAGTTCAAAGGGGGATATTGAAGGGCTTGAGGCGCAAGTTTTGGCCCTCAAAAAAGAGTTGGTTTTATTGCGGGAGGATTGGGAGATTAATCAAGAGGACATATATCAGGAAATGGATTTATTGGAAGTAAGTATTCACTCTAATAATATAAAACCCCAAAATATAGCCGCCCCTGTCAAACCCACGATACCACCCGAGGAATTGGAATTGCGTCGCTGGCGTTACCTTGGCAGCAGTCAGCAAGGCAACTCCGAGCAGGCATTTTTTCAAACCGGTAAAGGGGTGGTGATGCTCCAAAAAGAGGGCCGCGCCCTAGGTGACTGGCGAATCTCCGATATCCAAAAAGACCTAGTCACCCTGTCAAACGAAAAAGGGAAATCAATCGTTTTGAAGAGCTCAAGGAACTAATGAAAGAAACAAAAGTGAATTATTTAGTAGCCATCCTGGGGTTGGCTTTTTTGCTTATTTTATCCAGCTCACCTGAGGCTAAGAATTCCGAAGACCAGACCCTCAATCACGGGTCAGTAAGCCTCCAATTTAAGAATATTGAACTTACTGAGTTGCTCCAAATTTTGGCTCAAATAGGCCAAACCAACTTTCTACTGAGCGAGACTATTGGAGGAACAATCTCTGTGAGTCTGAACAACACCAGCTGGCAAACCGCCCTTCACTCCATTTTGGCCAGCAGGGGTTTGCGCATTGTCCGTAACGGCGATATTTACTGGATTGGCCCGCATTCAGAAATTCAGGCATTTCAGAAATTTCGCAGGGAAGACGCAGCATTGCCATTTGGGGGTGACCATATTAATAGCCCAAGGCAGATATTGATTGAAGCCAGAATTGTGGAGGCCGATGAGCGGTTTGCTAGGGAGCTAGGGCTTAAGCTGGGCTATGAGGCAAATCATATCGGCGCCAATCCAGACCAAAAAATTAATGCTAACCTTGATTTAGCTGGGGCAGGCTTGGGGGGCTTTAATCCTGCCACCTTAGCGGCCACACTAGTAAGCAGAAATGCCAGCAGACTGCTGCAAATCGAGCTCTCATCGCTCGAATCCGATGGCCAAGGCAAAATTCTCTCAAACCCCCGCATCATGACTGGGGATCAGGTGAAGGCAACCATTGAGCAGGGCACCGAACTTCCTTATCAAACCAGCTCTCAAAACGGTAATAAATTGCAATTTAGAAAGGCCAACTTGCGATTAGAGGTGCTACCAAAAATACACCCTGACGGGAAAATTTCCATGCTGGTTGGCATTAATAAAGATACCGTTGGCATGAAAACGGAGCATGGCTATGCCATAGACACGAAAAATCTCAGCTCGGAGGTAACCGTAGAAAATGGCGGCACAGCAATCATCGGTGGAATTTTTCAAACCACAGAACGAGAAGATGAGGTCAAAATTCCGTTCTTAGGCGATATTCCCTTAATTGGGCAGTTATTTCGTCATAAATCCACACTCCAAGACAAAACTGAGTTGTTGGTTTTCTTAACTCCGACCGTATTAGATAAACCCTAATAAAATCGAGAGGTGAACTCTTCGACGAACAATATCTTTCTTATCGGCCTCATGGGCGCCGGAAAGTCGACCGTCGGAAAATTACTTGCAAAAAAATTAGGTCGGCGCTTTTTAGATGCCGACCATGTTATTGAAGAGCGCTGTGGCGTCAAAATCCCTGTCATTTTTGAAATGGAAGGCGAAGATGGTTTTCGCAAACGAGAAGCGCAGGCTATTCAAGAAATTACAGCCCAAACTGACCTTGTACTGGCTACGGGAGGTGGAGCAATTATTCTTCCAGAAAACCGCCAATGTTTAAGTGAGCGTGGGACGGTCATTTACCTCCACGCTAATCCAATAGAACTGTGGCATCGCACCAAAGGGGGGGAAGGACGGCCGCTCTTAAAAAATGGGGACGCCAGGAGAATTCTTGAGAGTCTCTATGCGATTCGAGATCCGCTCTATAGAGAAATTGCAGACCATGTGATTGAAACTGGTAAACCAAGCGTTAATCAATTGGTTAACACACTTATCATGCAGCTTGAACTCTCAACCTGAAACATTTATGAAAACACTTGAAGTTGATCTTGGCACTCGCAGTTATCCAATTTACATTGGAGCGGACTTAATTGACCAAAGCGCATTATTTAATGCCTGCGAAAAAGCTAGCTCACTTTTTATTGTTACCAATTCAACGGTTGCTCCACTGTACGCAGAGCGTCTTAGCAAGACATTAGAAAAGTTTGGCAAGCCAATTCATAGGATTGTTTTGCCCGACGGCGAGTCCTACAAAGACTGGAAGCACCTTCAGCTCATTTTTGATGACTTATTGAAATTCGGCGCCGATCGTCAAACGATGTTAATTGCACTCGGTGGGGGCGTCATTGGTGATATGACGGGATTTGCTGCGGCCAGCTTCATGCGTGGGATTCGCTTTATTCAGGTTCCAACAACCTTACTGGCACAAGTTGACTCATCTGTGGGTGGGAAAACAGGTATTAATCATCCGCTAGGCAAAAACATGATTGGCGCGTTTCATCAACCTGTAGCTGTGATTGCCGATCTCAATACTTTGAAAACCTTACCAGCACGCGAGCTTTCAGCTGGACTTGCTGAAGTCATCAAACATGGTGCAATCGCAGATGCTCATTTTCTCGATTGGATTGAGGCTAACGCAAGCGCTTTATTAGCTTGCGATACAAATGCCATGGCTCATGCCGTTCTTCGCTCCTGTGAAATCAAATCAGCAGTTGTGTCAGCTGATGAGCGTGAAGGCGGCATTCGCGCAACCCTTAACTTTGGCCATACATTTGGTCATGCCATTGAAGCAGGCATGGGCTATGGTCAATGGCTTCATGGCGAAGCGGTTGGATGCGGAATGGTAATGGGGGCGGAGCTCTCCTATCGCTTAGGGCAAATTAACCAAGCGGAATTCGAGCGACTGAGCAAGATTATTCGCTCGATGAACTTGCCTGTTGAGCCGCCAAAATTTGGCGCCGAGCGATACATAGAATTGATGCAAGTTGACAAGAAAACCGAGGGCGGAACAATTCGCTATGTTCTTTTGGAAAAAATTGGCAAAGCGCAAATTCAGAGCGTTCCAGATGCTCAAGTGATCGAAACGCTCTTGGCTACTGGTGCAGCCTAAGTTTGATACAGAAACTTATTTGATTAATGTAATTTTTACTGTTTTGCCAGCTTGAGCACTAGCAAAGTCAGATAAATCGCTTAAAAGCTCTCGGCCAGTCTTAGTATCAGTCCACAAGGGTTGAGCAACTGTTCCCGCCCAACGATAGTGATAACCACCAGATTTAGCAGCAACCCATATCTCATGCAATGGGGCCTGAGTGTTGACAACAATCACGCTACGATCCTTAAAACGGATATTGACTACGCTCCCACCCTGGCGCTCTACATCTAAATCTAAATCCAGCTCATCATCAGCAGCCTCTAGGGCTAGCTCGATTGATTGCAATAAATTGCTCCCTAATTGATGAAATTGCTTGTCATCAATCTGCTCTACGCTTGAGTTATTTAGGTTCATCTTTGAGTCCTGCATGCTATATTCAATCATTCGTTTTAGAGATATTCATGATAGCGATTCTTATTCGATCCCTTGGTTTTATATGCCTAATATCCCTTGTAGGATGTGGGGTTAGGGGTCCACTTTATTTGCCAAATGTGCCGCCAGCACCTGTTCCACCTAGCGAGCCTGAGCCACAAGGCAAACTCTATCCGCCTCAAAACCCTGCTTCCAACACAACTTCTCCGGCCCAGTAATGAAAAGTGCTTCCAACCCCATTCCTAATTTAAGTGGATTTTCAGAGCGAAACGGAAGTTGGTATGCCGAAGAAATCCCCCTTTCTGATTTAGCAAGCCAATTTGGTACGCCCCTCTATATCTATAGTAAAAAGGCACTAACTGAGGCATTTCAAGCCTATGATCGCGCCTGCGTTGACTCAACAGGACATCGACGCGCACGTATTCACTACGCCATGAAAGCAAACAGCAATCTAGCAGTAATTGATTGTTTTAAAAAATTAGGAGCTGGCTTTGACTTAGTTAGCGGCGGTGAATTGGCGCGCGCATTAGCAATCGGTGCAGATCCAAAAAGCTTGGTATTTGCAGGCGTAGGTAAATCCGCTGATGAAATAGCACAAGCACTTCAAGCGGGTGTTAAATGTATTAATGTTGAATCAATTGCTGAGCTACATCAAATTAATCGCGTAGCGCAACAGCTCAATTGTCGCGCCCCGATTTCCTTGCGTGTCAATCCAGACGTGGATGCTCAAACGCACCCTTACATTTCTACCGGCTTAAAAGGCAATAAATTTGGTATTGCCTATCACGAAGTTCTAAAAACATATCGTGAAGCAGCGCTGCTCTCGCAAATAGATGTTGTCGGAATTGATTGCCATATTGGCTCACAAATTACATCTACCTCCCCTTACTTAGATGCGCTAGACAAAGTGTTGGATCTTGTTGAGCAACTTAAGAAAGAGGGTATTACGATTCATCATTTGGATTTGGGTGGTGGCCTGGGCATTTCTTATGGCTCTGAAACACCTCCCGATATCACTGAATTCACCAACACCTTACTGGACCACGTAGCCAAACGGGGCTTTGCCTATCTGGATGTTGTCCTAGAGCCCGGTAGATCCTTGGTGGGTAATGCTGGCGTCCTTTTAACGCAAGTGGAGTACCTGAAGCCGGGCGCTGAAAAGAACTTCTGCATTGTGAATGCTGCCATGACTGAACTAATGCGTCCTGCCTTGTATGAGGCTTATCACGCCATTGTTCCAGTGCAAAACAAGAATCTAAAAAGCCTTACTTACGATATTGTTGGGCCAGTATGTGAATCTGGCGACTGGCTTGGCAAAGACCGCACTCTCGGCATAGAAGAAGGCGATCTCTTGGCGATCTTATCAGCGGGTGCTTATGGTTTTGTAATGGCATCTAATTACAACACCAGGCCTAAGCCCGCGGAAATTATGGTCGATGGCGATAAGGCTTACGTCATTCGTAGCCGCGAAAATACACAAGATTTATTTAGTAGTGAAGCACGATTGCCAGACTGAATTCTTTAATTCGTACTTACAAATGAGCAATAAAAAAACCCCGCTGTTTTAGCGGGGTTTTTGTTTTTCAGGCAAGCTTGATTAATGCAATCCAGCCATGTAATCTGCAACAGCCTTCATTTCTTTGTCATTCATTTTTGATGAAATCACTGTCATCTTAGGGGCATTCATACGAGTGCCTTCACGGAAAGCAATTAATTGAGCATTGGCGTAGTCAGCCCATTGACCAGAAAGACGTGGGTATTGAGAAGGAATACCAGCGCCATTTGGGCTATGACAACCCGCACATGCTGGCACACCCTTGGAGGCAATACCACCGCGATAAATGCTCTGACCCAACTCAATCGTGTCCTTATTTGTAGCAACACCAGGTGATGGCTCTTGCTTACCAAGATAAGCTGCGATATTAGCCATATCTTGTTCTGTTAAAGGCGCTGCCATACCCATCATGACTGCGTTGGCACGAGTGCCTTCTTTAAAGTTTTTAAGCTGCTTCACGATGTACGCAGGGTGCTGAGCAGCCAACTTGGGCCAGGCACCTGAGGCGCTCTTACCGTTTGGACCATGACAGCCCACGCAAGCTACAACACCACGGCTAGTATCTCCATTAGAGTAGAGCGCTTCCCCAGCAGCAGGATCTGTTTTAGGCTTACCTGGTACCACCGCAGCAGCGGGAGCAGCCGCTGGCGCCTCCTCTGCCTGGGCAGCCGAGAAACCAGCACCGATAATAGTGAGAGCTAAAGCCATAAAACCAGCACGAACGCTAGTTAATTTGGAGATTTGAGAGGTTTGACGCATTATGTTTACCTTGGCAAAAATTCCTAAAAGTGTTTGGGCCCTACATTTACAACCTTTTACCCAACACCATGAGATATTTCATGATTTTGCGTGATTTTACAATAGCTTCTCAACATGTCTAAACTCTTTCAAGCCAAATTCGCCACAACGGTCAATGACACCCATTGCCTACCGAGCACACCCTTACGTGAGGTAGCCTTTGCTGGTCGCTCAAATGCAGGCAAATCAAGCGCAATTAATGTCCTTTGCAATCAAAAAAGACTCGCTTTTGCCAGTAAAACGCCTGGTCGTACCCAACACATCAATTATTTTGGCCTTTTCGCTAAAGATGATCTTTTGGCCTATCTGGTTGACTTGCCTGGTTATGGCTATGCAGCGGTCAATCACGAAACAAAATATCACTGGAATGCTCTTTTAAGCGATTATTTACAAGAGCGGGAGCAATTGGTGGGAATGGTCTTAATTGTGGATGCCAGACGAGGCATTACCGATTTAGATGAACAAATGATTCAATGGTTCGTGCCTACCGGCAAACCTATTCATGTCCTGCTGAGCAAATGTGACAAGCTCAATAAAAGTGAGTGCAAGCATGCTTTAGAGGCCGTCAAGAATCGATTACAGCAATATGATCCAGCCCTGCCGGATGGCACTGGAGACTCAAAACAACTCACCGCACAATTATTTTCAAGCACCAAACGGATTGGGCTTGTCGAAGCGGATAATTTAATTATTAAATGGCTATTTGAATCCGAAACTCAAGAAAATGAAATCACAAGCTAATTCTCTTTTGCATTTTCCGGCCCACCGCCCACGTCGTATGCGTCGGGATGATTGGTCAAGACGCCTGATGCAGGAAAACGTGCTGACTGCTAGCGATCTGATCTATCCCGTTTTTCTACTTGACGGCGCCCATCAGTCAGAATCGGTTGCCTCAATGCCTGGGGTAAATCGTCTCTCATTAGATTTGCTCTTTCCAGTGGCAGAAGAATGTGTTGCTCTGGGCATTCCAGTATTGGCACTCTTTCCCGTTATCGATGCAGCTTTAAAAACTCCAGATGGAAAAGAAGCTTGTAATCCGAATGGACTGATTCCGCGAGCAGTTGCTGAACTCAAGAAGCGATTCCCGGAATTGGGAATCATGACCGATGTTGCTCTAGACCCCTATACAAGTCACGGGCAAGATGGCGTTCTGGATGCAGATAACCGCATTCTCAATGATGAAACTACTGCTATCTTGGTGGCGCAAGCCCTTACCCAAGCCCAAGCAGGTGTCGATATTGTTGCGCCCTCAGACATGATGGATGGTCGCATTCAAAAAATTAGGGAAGCGCTTGAGCAACAGAATTTAATTCATACACGCATCATGGCCTACTCCGCTAAATTTGCCTCCGCTTTTTATGGGCCATTTCGTGATGCAGTAGGTTCTGCAAAAAATTTAGGTAAGGCCGATAAAAAAACCTATCAAATGGATTCAGCCAATACTGACGAGGCTTTGCGGGAGGTTGCACTAGATATTAACGAGGGCGCTGATATGGTGATGGTCAAGCCCGGCATGCCTTACTTAGATATTGTGCGGCGTGTTAAAGATGCATTTGAGTACCCTACTTATGCATACCAAGTAAGTGGCGAATATGCGATGCTCAAAGCAGCCGCACTCAATGGTTGGCTAGATCATGACAGTGTCATGATGGAATCATTACTCGCGTTTAAGCGGGCCGGTGCTGATGGCATCCTCACCTACTTCGCACTTGAGGCAGCACGCCTACTCAAATCGAAGTAATGATTATTTCTCCAATGCCTTTTGTAGGCGTTGGAGAAAACGTTCGGGCGGCACATAGCCAACGATCCGCTGGTTCTTTATCTCTGCTTGTGTATTGGGATCAAACAGCAAAATTCCGGGTGGCCCAAACAAATCAAACCGTTTCAATAGCGCTTGATTGTCAGATGTATTTTTAGTGACATCGGCTTGTAGCAAAACAAATCGCTCAAGCTCTTTACTAACCTCTGGATTAGAGAAAGTATTGAGCTCCATTTCTTTACAACTAATACACCAATCAGCATAAAAATCGAGCAGTAATAATTTATTTTCGGCCTTTGCTTTAATCAGCTCACGATCTAAATCCGCAGGAGACTGAATGATGGTGAAATGAAGGCGTCCCCCAATGCTGCGACTAACTTCACCATTAAGCGATTGCTCATTTCCTACTAAACCTGTCTTTTGAAAAATCGGCGCAGCAATCCAAAGGGCTGTGGCAACCAATAAAACACCTAAAGCACGCTGCAACCAAACCATCCACATTCCTGTCGATGGAATCAAGATGCGCGCTTCAATGGCAATAAATAAAAGTGGAAGGCCCATGCCTAGCGCCATTACAAAAAGCAAACCTGCGCCCAGGGACATCGAGCCAGTTTGAGCAATAAAGGTGAGAACTCCGGCCAAAGGGGCCGTAATGCATGGGCTAGCCACCAAGGTTGAAATGCCTCCCAAAGCAAACGCCCCGAAAATACTCCCGCCCTTCTGGCGACCAGCTAAGCGGTCAATATGCTGATGCCATGAATGGGGCAGCCTGAGATGATATAGACCAAAAAGGCTGCCAGATAAGCCAATTAAAAGGCAGGCAAAGCTAAATAGGGCTATGGGGCTTTGCAGAACCCGTTGGACACTTCCCCCTAGGGCCGCCATTAGAACCCCAGCAAGGGCGTAAACCAGGGCCATCCCGAGCACATAAGACATTGCCAATACAGCTGCTCTTGCCTTGGATATGGCCTGATTATTCTGCGTTCCAAAAACTACGCTGGACAAGATAGGTAGCATCGGGAGTACGCAAGGGGTAAAAGCCAGTGCCAAACCCAAAACAAAGAAAGCAAAAAATAGATAAGTAGATGAGGTGTTTTCTAAAAAATGATTAATGGCATTTATGTCATCTCTTTCGCGCCATAAATCCAGCAGACTTGAGTCAGATGGACTCACCTGATTACTGAGTGTTGTTGCCTCCAGAGCATCCGGAATAGGAGCAGCCTTCACCCCTGGCCCGGTTAGTAAGAATGTCAATGTCATTGGGGGGTAACAAATTCCCGCTTCTGCACAACCCTGCAGCTCTACTTCAAGATGAATGGGTTGATTTGCCTCATTCTTAACATTGAACAGCACAGTAAATGCCTGCTTATAAATCTGTAATTTTTTCTGAAAGGTCGCATCAAACTTTTCAATACCCTGAGGGAGGGTCGGCGCATAACTCACTAACTTTTTTTCGTTAGATCCAGCCTTAAACTGCAATGACTGTCGATAAATGTAATAGCCCTTTGCTGGCGAAAGTTCGACTGCGATTTCATTTGAATTCTCCTGCCAAGCAGCCTGCACAACAAAAGCTTTTTCAGGGGGTAAAAAATCAGCGGCGAGCGATTGGCCACATAGAGTCAGCAATAAAATAATTGCTAATAAGATATTTTGTCTGATTTTCATTATTTTGACTGCAATTCCGCCATCACCCATTGGCCATATTCCAAATCATATTCTGTTGGTTTGACAGCAATGATTTCAGGCAAGTCGTAAGGATGCTCGGTCTTCATAAAAGAACTGATTTCACCCCACTTGTTTGCATTTGTTTTAGCAACAAGAATCACTTCCTTCTCTTCACAAACGGAGCCCTTCCAACGATATATTGAATGAACGCCTTCATGTATTTGGACGCATGCCGCCAATCCTCGCTCGATCAGCTTCCGTGCCATTACATTTGCATCACCCAGTACCGCAAAAGAGGTGGTAACGATGATCAGTTCTGTTGATGAAGTCATTGCCATGGCCTATTTAAACCTGCATGAATGAAAAAAGCCAGACCGAAGCCTGGCTTTTTATAAAACCTTCAAAACTTAAGCTTCTTCAGCTACAGCAGTTTCTTCAACTTCTGGACGATCTACCAATTCTACTAAGGCCATTGGCGCATTATCGCCATGACGGAAGCCGAATTTCAAGATACGCAAGTAGCCACCCGGACGTGTTGCATAACGTGGGCCAAGCTCTGTAAAGAGTTTAGTCACGATATCGCGATCACGAGTGCGGTTAAATGCCAAGCGACGATTAGCTAAGTTATCTTTTTTACCTAAGGTAATCAAGGGCTCAACAACCATACGCAATTCTTTAGCCTTTGGCAAAGTGGTTTTAATCACTTCGTGCTCCAAAAGAGAATTGGACATGTTGCGCAGCATCGCCAAGCGATGTGAAGATGTTCTGTTTAGTTTGCGTAAGCCGTTTCCGTGACGCATGATGCTTCCTTTCTAATTATTTCTCGAGGTTAGCTGGAGGCCAGCTTTCGAGTTTCATGCCAAGACTTAAGCCACGAGCCGCCAATACATCCTTAATTTCATTCAAGGACTTACGACCTAAATTAGGCGTCTTCAACAATTCATTCTCAGTACGTTGAATCAAGTCACCGATGTAGTAGATGTTCTCAGCCTTCAAGCAGTTTGCTGAGCGAACAGTGAGTTCGAGATCATCAACTGGACGCATCAACATTGGATCAACCATTGAAGAGCGGCTTGGTGCGAGTTCACCAGAAACTTCACTGCTTTCTAGGGCAGCGAATACAACTAACTGATCAACCAAAATAGTAGCTGCTTGACGAATTGCTTCTTCAGGAGACAACACACCATTTGTTTCGATAGTCATTACTAGACGATCAAGGTCGGTACGTTGCTCAACACGAGCAGATTCAACAGCATAGCTAACACGGCTTACAGGACTAAAAGATGCGTCCAAAACAATACGACCAATAATCTTGGTAGCCTCATCATGGTATTGACGCATATTACCCGGTACATATCCACGGCCTTTTTCAACCTTGATCTGCATGTCTAACTTACCACCAGCAGATAAGTGAGCGATAACATGATCAGGATTAATAATTTCGACATCATGTGGCAAATCAATATCTTTTGCCGTAACAACGCCTGGGCCTTCTTTACGTAAATTGATAGTTACTTCATCACGTGACTGTAATTTAAATACGATGCCTTTGAGGTTCAACAAAAGATTAACTACATCCTCTTGGACTCCGTCTAATGTGGAGTACTCATGTACTACACCAGCAATCGCCACTTCAGTCGGTGCATAACCAACCATAGAAGACAAGAGAACGCGACGTAATGCATTTCCGAGTGTATGGCCATAGCCACGCTCGAACGGCTCCATTACAACCTTAGCTTGGTTGGCGGTAAGCGCTTCAACAGAAATAATCTTTGGCTTGAGCAAATTTGTTTGCATATTTTTTCCTTGAGAGTGCCTAATTAGCGTGAATACAATTCGACGATCAAACTTTCATTAATTTCACCGCTAATATCTTCGCGGTCAGGCACTTGCTTAAATGTTCCCTCCAGCTTGGCGGCATCAACTGAAACCCAGCCGATTGCAGTCATTTGCTGAACCAAATTGAGTGATTCTGTAATACGAGCTTGTTTCTTAGCCTTCTCACGAATCGCAACAACATCACCAGGTTTCACCTGAATTGATGGAATGTTTACCGGTTGACCATTGAGCAAAATTGCACAGTGGGAAACCAATTGGCGTGCTTCTGCACGTGTAGAACCGAAACCCATACGATAAACAACGTTATCAAGGCGTGACTCTAGCAACTGAAGCAATGTTTCGCCGGTGTTACCCTTGCGACGCTCTGCTTCTGCAAAGTAACGACGGAATTGACGCTCTAACACGCCATAAATACGCTTAACCTTTTGCTTTTCACGCAATTGATTACCGTAATCAGAAGTTCTTGAACCAGAAGTACGGCCATGTTGACCAGGCTTCGTGTCTAACTTGCACTTGTCTGATAATGCACGACGTGCGCTCTTTAAAAATAAGTCGGTACCTTCCCGACGTGCTAACTTGGCCTTAGGCCCTAAGTAACGTGCCACGATGCTTTCCTTTCTTTGCCGCAGTCTTGCGACCGGCGGTGAGTTCGCCCTTTAAATCAGGCGAACAGTGGGCTTTATAAAAAAATACTAAACTTTGTACTACCGAATCCAGAGCTTAAATACGACGACGCTTTGGAGGACGGCAACCATTATGTGGAACTGGGGTGACGTCTTGAATCTCAGTGATTTTGATTCCCAAAGAATTCAATGCGCGAACTGCAGATTCACGACCAGGGCCTGGGCCTTTGATTTGAACTTCCAAATTCTTAATACCACATTCAATTGCCACTTTGCCTGCAACTTCTGCAGCTACCTGAGCAGCAAAAGGAGTGGACTTACGTGAACCCTTGAAACCCTGTCCGCCAGAAGTTGCCCATGAAAGCGCATTGCCCTGACGATCTGTGATCGTAATGATGGTGTTGTTAAAAGAAGCGTGAACGTGTGCAATACCGTCAGCAACGTTCTTTTTAACCTTCTTGCGAGCGCGCTGTGAAGCAGCGGAAGCGGATTGTTGTTTTGCCATTTCAATAAACTTTCTTGATTATTTCTTAAGTTGCACGCCAGACTTACGTGGGCCCTTACGGGTACGCGCGTTAGTCTTTGTACGTTGACCACGTACAGGCAAGCCCTTACGATGACGAACACCGCGGTAGCAGCCTAAGTCCATCAAACGCTTGATGCTCATCGTTACTTCACGACGAAGGTCACCTTCAGTAGTAAATTTACCTACTTCATCGCGCAACTTTTCCAAG